>Ga0065165_1000641_pt1 | contig 50686 bp, 44 predicted proteins | sample AraplaMF_Cvi_mMF_FD_63813 | JGI IMG/M metagenome (GOLD analysis project Ga0065165, IMG submission 63813) | Arabidopsis root microbial communities from the University of North Carolina, USA - plate scrape MF_Cvi_mMF (version 2) (version 3) | ecosystem: Host-associated > Plants > Roots >...
CCTAACCGCACCCAGCGCCGCGTAGCCGTTTAAAGCCCTTATCGCGGGGTGGAGCAGCCCGGTAGCTCGTCAGGCTCATAACCTGAAGGTCGTCAGTTCAAATCTGGCCCCCGCAACCAACTTTACCGAACGCCGATCATCGGCGTGAAGCGCCGCCCTTCCAGGGGCGGCTTTTTTGTTGTCGGTGCCGATCGCGACATCGATCATGTTCGCGATCTCGCCGACCAGCTCGATCTCGTAGCCGCCCTCAACTTGCATTGGTCGAGGCTGAAGCGCATGCCCGGCTGGGTCGGCTGGCCATCTTCCGTCCGCGTCTCACCGTAGCAGACGGTCCAGGGATAGCCCTTCGTCGCCGGATCGGGATAGGCAACCTGCCGCAGGCCTTCGAAGCCGCCTAGCGTCGCGACGGACGACGCTCCGACGGCAGCGCTCTCCCTCACGCGGCTCATTGCTCGGCACCTGAAACGGAGTGTTGCGCAACGAAGCGCGCTATGGCCGCCGAGAGGTTGATCAGGCCGACGAGGATGGCACAAGTGAAGCGCGGGATCGGCGGGTCGTTGATGAAGACCTGTACCGCGACTTCGGCCGCACTCAGGGCGCCCGCGAGCACCGAGAGGGCACCGACCAGGCATGACGCAGCACGCGCCCCCAATTGCTGACGAGGCTCATTGAATGCTCCGGAAATGACCCCCCCCCCCGAAGGCGGCGGGGAACTCGGACGGTCAGCAACCGTTCAGCTGTGGCGATCGATCATCGCGACAGGAGGAAACCACATGCGTTTCTCAACTCTCGCACCAGCCTTAATCGTCAGCGCGCTCGCCTCGAACGCTTGGGCCATGCCGGTCCCGGAGATCCCGACGCCGAACGACATCCATCGCGTTCAGATGCTGTGCACGCCTCAAAGCTGCGTCGACCAGCGGACCGGTGTCTACACGGCCTCGAGCTGCGACTACCGCGGATGCCGCCCGTCGAGCGGCCCGGTTGGGCGCCTGCCGGGTTACGGCGGAGGCTATGGCTATGGCCGCGGAGGTGGCTATGAGCTGCGACCGCCTCCGCCACCGCCATACTACGGCCCGCGCCGCTACGATCCTCGATGGTAGCCGTTGGCTTTCGCTGATGCCTACTCCGGAGCCAGTCCCGCGAGGCCGATTTCCGGGGAGGGGCGGTTTGCCGGCGCCGATCGCCTCTATGACGCACATCGCGACGACGCCATATCGCCGGGGTACGCCATCGGCTGACGTTGGCATCGTGCCCGTAAGCGGACGTCTGCTCATGGGATGAGCAAGGCCCGTTTTGACCCAATTCGGGCATCAGGTTGTGCGCCAGGTCTTGCCATGATGTTCCGTGTCCCGGAGCAAAGTCGGCGTTGCTTTGCCGCCATGACTTCGATTTCGACGAGCCAGCCTGGCTATGACGTGCTGATTCAGCCACCTCGGACCGGAGGGCAGCGCAATGATAGACGAGCGGCAGCAGGCGCAGGGGCGCGATTCTCCGAATTCAGCCCTGAGTGCCACGTCCCGGCGATTACTAGGTGCCAGCCATTGCTCGGTTCAACGATCCCTCGAGATCCTGACTGAACCTCGTCAGCTTGCCTTGAACTCCCGGTGCAGTGCGCAGATGTACTCGGGGCCGATGCCGCAGCAGCCGCCCACGATGCGGGCGCCTCGCCTGCGCCACTCCTGCGCCCAGTGCAGATAGCGCCTCGGTGCGACGTCATCGCGAAGATCGCTCAGGCCTTCGTTCGCCGCCGTTTCGCCCGTCTTTTCCGGAAAGGCGTTGGCATAAACGCCGATGGCGATCTCGCCATCGCCCAGCACGGCATGGGCTGCTGCGACTGCGGGGCCCATCACCTCCGGTTGACTGCAGTTGAACAGGACTGCGTGGGCCCCTGCGTCACGGATCTTGATCACGGCGTCCGTGACGGTCTCGCCTGAGCGCAACCTGGGCTCTGCCTCCTCGCCCTCTTCGTCGCGCAGCGTGAAGGAGACCCAGATCTCCTTGCCGGTCGGTCGGACCGCGTCGCAGGCCGCCAGCGCCTCGGCGATGCAGCTCTGGGTCTCCGCGAGGAAATGATCCACCGAAGGCAGTAAGGCCTGCACGAGCCGGGAAAGCATGGCCGGCGCGCGCCCGGCATCGAACAGATCGGGCCGGTAGGAGCCGAAGAGCGGCGGCAGGGAGCCGGCGACCTTCACCGCTCGGCCGGTGCGAGCCGTCTCCTCGGAAGCTGCGCGACGCGCCAGCTCACCTGCCAGCGCGGCCAGCCGCGCGCCATCCCGAACGAAGCATTCCTCGCCGATGTGGAACGGCACCAGCGCGTAGCTGTTGGTCGTGATCACCTCCGCTCCAGCTTCGATGAAGGCGCGGTGCGCGGCGAGCACGGTTTCGGGAGCTTCCATCAGGGCGAGGGCAGACCATTCCGGTTGCCGGAACGGTGCGCCCATCCGCTTGAGCTCGCGCCCCATCCCGCCGTCGAGAACGATCACCTGTCCGGTCATTCCTCGTCAGTCCTTCCTTGCCCCCGGCCAGTCACCTGCGGCGGCTGCCTCGAGCGCCGCCTGTCCCTGCAGATCCGCGGCAAGGCTCGGTGCGATGTGCTCGCGCACGGCCTGCTCGGCCTGAGCTGGCGTCCCGCGGGTCATCCCGTCGAGCAGATCGCGATGGTCGGCTTCGAGCGGAAAGCGTTGCGGCCAATGCTCTTCGGACCAACGGTAGAGCCACTCCATCTTGGCCGAGAGCGCCGCGTAGCGCTTGATCAGGTGCCGGTGAGCCGTCGCCTCGACGATGGTGCGATGAAATCCAAGATCGGCGGCGACACGCTCGTCGACCGAGCCCGCCTGCGCCGGCGCCAGACGGACGAACGCCTCGACGAGGCGGTGACCGATCTCGTCCGTCCTCCGCTCGGCCACGATACGGGCGGCCAGCCCTTCCATCGCCTCGCGCAGCGTGTAGATCTCCCAGATCACCTGGGCGTCGAGGGGAGCGACACGCCAGTTGGAATAGGGCGCGCGCACGATCAGCTCGTCGCTTTCGAGCGCGAACAGGGCGGTACGGACCGTGCCCCGGCCGACGCCGAGGCGGGTCGATAGCGCAATTTCGGTCAGGGTCTCGCCGGGGCCGAGGCGGCCGCGGACGATGTCCTCCCGCAGGCGCAGCATGGCGATGTCGGCGAGGCTCCGGCGTTCGATCGGCTGCGAGAACTCGGATGAGGCCACGATCATGCTCCTCCGCGAGCATCCGGACGGGCTCCGACGAAGCGCCGGCAGCGCTCGGAGACGGGATCGAGGAAGACCTGCTCCGGCGGGCCTTTTTCCTCGATGCGCCCCTCGTGGAGATAGATCGCGTGGCTCGAGACCTCCCGCGCGAAGGCCATCTCATGGGTGACGATCAGCATCGTGCGCCCTTCCTCCGCCAGCGCGCGGATGACGCGCAGCACTTCCCCGACCAGTTCCGGGTCGAGCGCGGAGGTCGGCTCGTCGAACAATAGCGCGCGTGGCCGGCTCGCCAGCGCACGGGCAATGGCGACGCGCTGTTGCTGACCACCGGAGAGATGTGCCGGCCAGGCGTCGCGTTTTTCGGCGAGGCCGACCTTGGCGAGCATCGCTTCGGCTTCGTCGCGGCATTCGGCGCGCGGCCTGTTCTGGACGTGGAGGGGAATCTCCATGACGTTCTGCAGCGCCGTCATATGTGGCCAGAGGTTGAAGCTCTGGAAGACGAAGCCGAGCTGCCCGCGCAGCCGCCGGACCTTCTCCCGTTCGGCGCGCGAGAAGCGATGCCCGGCGCCGCTCAGGCGCAGATGCGTGTCGCCGACAGTGACTTCGCCCTGGTCGGGAATTTCAAGGAAGGGAATGCAGCGCAGCAGCGTGCTCTTGCCCGAGCCGCTGGCGCCGATGATCGAGATGACGTCGCCGTCGCGTGCCTCCATGTCGATGCCGCGCAGAACCTCCTGGCCGCCGAAGCTCTTGTGAATGTTGGACAGTCGGACCGTCGTCGGGGTCATGCCGGGCTCCGGGCGAGGGCTGGCCTGCGATAGGGCGAGAGCCGGGCTTCCAGCAGTTGGATGGCGCGCGCGATCACGGTGACCAGGACAAGATAGATCATGGCCGCGCAAAGGAAGACCTCGATGGCGCGGTAGCTCTGCGACACCTCGGCGCGGGCGATGCCGGTGACCTCCATCAAGGTCACGACGCTGGCGAGCGAAGTCGCCTTGACCATGCTGGTGATCTCGGCGCCATAGGCCGGCAGCGCCTGCCGGAAGGCGAGCGGCAGCACGATGCGACGCAGCATGGTCAGGCGCGTCATGCCGGCGACCTTGGCGGCCTCGATCGCGCCGGTGGAGACGGCGCGCAAGCCGCCGCGCAGAATCTCGGAGGTATAGGCGGCGTCATTCAGCATCAGCGCCAGGACGGCGCAGACATAGGGCTCGCGCAGCAGCGGCCAGAGAACGGAGTGCCGCACGGCCGGGAACTGGGCGAGGCCGTAATAGATCAGGAAGATCTGGATCAGCAGTGGCGTGCCGCGGAAGACGTAGACATAGAAATCGGCGATCCGCGCGCCGACCCAGGAGGAGGCGCGCAGGCCCGAGAGCGCCAGAGCGATTGCCCCGCCGCCGGCCAGCGCCAGTACAGCGAGCAGCAGCGTCAGCGGCAGGCCGGCGAGCAGCTTGGGGAACACCGCGACGATGAAGGCGATGTCCATCGGCTAGCCCCCGACTTTCGCCGCCGGCTGACCGCGCATGGCCCGCCACTCCGCGAGGCGAAAGAACAGGCCGGAGATCGTGGTGATGGCGAGATAGATCGCGCCGCCGGCGAGGAAGAACAGGAAGGGCAACTCGGTCGAATTGGCGGCGATGGTGACAGCGCGCAGCGTTTCGACCAGCCCCGTCACCGAGACCAGTGCCGATTCCTTGATCACGGACTGCCATTGGTTGCCGAGGCCGGGCAAGGCGGTGCGCAGGGCCTGGGGCGCGATGATGCGCCGGAACATCGTCCAGTGCCGCATGCCGGCGACGCGCGCCGCCTCCAGCGTTCCCTCCGGAATCGCATGATAGGCGCCGCGCAGCACCTCGGCCTGCGTCGCGCCCGAGAGCAGCCCGATGGCGAGGCAGCCGGTGGCGAAGCCGCTGACCTCGACCGGCCCGACATGGCCGAACATCTGCGCCACGGCCGAGACGAGCTGGCGGCCACCGAAATAGAACAGATAGATCACCAGCAGGTCGGGGATACCGCGCATGACCACGCCATAGGTGTCGGCGGCGCGGCGCAGCGCTGGCGGGCCGGCAATCTTGGCCCAGGCGCTGAGCGTACCCAGCACCAGGCCGCAGGCGAAGGCGCAGGCCGAGATGGCGAGCGTCATCAGCCCGCCCCGGAGCAGGGCGAGACCCCAGCCCTCGGGGCCGAAGCCGAGCAGGGTGACCGCGTCGTCCATCTCAGCCGCGCCGTGCAGATCAGATCAGCGGGGTGATGTCTTCCTCGAACCATTTCAGCGAGAGGCGCTTCAGCGTGCCGTCTTCGGCGAGGGATTTCAGCGCCGTGTCGAAGAGCGCCTTCAGCTCGGGATCGCCCTTGCGCAGCCCGACCGCCGAGCCCAGGCCCAGCAGGCCGCCCGAGAAGAGATAGCCCGAGCGGATCATCTCGCCATTCGACTTCTTGGCCGAGGCGTTGAGGTTGATCGCCGAGGCCATCACCGCATCGACGCGTCCGGCCTTGAGGTCGAGGAAGGTATCGGGGCCGGAAGGATAGGTGCGGATGGTGGCCGCGTCCTTGAAATAGCGATTCAGCACATCGTTCTGGATCGTCGCGACCTGCACGGCGATCGTCTTGCCCGTCAGCAGCTTGGAGAGCTCGTCGATCGCCGCCTTGGTCGCGGCCTCGTCCGTCAGGGATACGCGCGTGCCAGTGCCCGGCAGCGACTTGATGGCGCCTTCCTTCATGATCGCGAAGCCGGAGCCGGCCGAGGCATAGGGCTTCGAGAAGGCGATCACCTCTTCGCGCTTGGGGGTGATCGAGAGGGCGTCCATGATAGCGTCGTATTTGCCGTCGGTGAGGCCGGCGATGATGCCGTCCCAGGCCTGGGCGATCATCTCGCACTTGATGTTCATGCGGGCCGAGAGCTCCTGCAGCAGCTCGGGCTCGAAGCCGATCAGCCGGCCGTCCGGCGCATGCATGTTATAGGGCGGGAAGGTGCCCTCCGTGGCGACGCGGATGAGCTTCCACTCCTTGGCGCCGGCGCTGCGGGGAGCGGCTCCAAGGGTAAGGCCGGCGGCGGCGCCGAGGCCGAGCTTCAGGAAATCGGAACGGGTGATCGTCACGGCCATGTCTCCGGAAAAGGGGAAGCGGGCGCTGGCGTCAGGACAGGATGTCGACGGCGGTCCGCGCCAGCGCGGCTACGCCAAGGGCGATGCAGCCTTCATCGGGCTGGTAGTCGGAGTTGTGCACGCGGTCGTTGCGGCCCGGCTGAGAGGAGCCGATCAGTAGCTGGCAGGAGGGGATGCGCTCGGAGAAATAGGAGAAATCCTCCGCGCCGAAGCGCCCCTCTAGCTGGTCGATGCGGTCCGCGCCGAACTGGGCCGAGACCGAGCGCAGCGTAGCATCGACCACGCCGTCGTCATTGATCAGGGCCGGCGCGCCGCGCAGATAGGAGATTTCGCAGTTCACCCCCATGGCGGCGCCAACGCCCTCGCAGATCCGGCGGAAGGTTGCTTCCATCGCGTCGCGGGATTCCGCCGACCGGCAGCGCACCGTGCCCTGGAGCAGGCAGCTGTCGGGAATGATGTTGTGGGTCGTGCCGCCCCGAATGTGGCCGATGGTGAGAACCGCCGATTGCGAAGGATCCATGACGCGCGACACCGCGGTCTGGAGCTGCATGACGATCGCCGCGGCGGCCACGATGGGATCGACCGCGGCATGAGGCCGCGCGGCATGCCCCGAGCGCCCGTGGACAATCACGTCGAACTCGTCGCTGGAAGCGGTCGAGGCGCCGCGGACATAGCCGAAGCGGCCGACCGGCATCTCCGGCCGATTGTGGAAGGCGAGCGCGATCGTCGCGCCATCGGCGGCGCCGTCGGCGACCATCGCGGCCGCGCCGCTCTCCACGGTCTCCTCCGCCGGCTGGAAGACCAGGCGCACGCTGCCGCGCAGCTTCGGCGCGATCGCCTGAAGGATCGTGCCGACGCCGATCAGGGTCGCGGTGTGAATGTCGTGGCCGCAGGCATGCATCTTTCCTGGAATGGTGCTGGCGAAGGGGAGGCCGGTCAGCTCCTCCATCGGCAGCGCGTCCATATCGGCGCGGATCAGGAGGCACGGGCCGGGCTCGCCGCCTGCGATCTCGGCGACGACGCCGGTGCGCCCGACGCCGCGCTGCGGTTTCAGGCCGATGCGCTCCAGCTCGGCGGCGACCAGCGCGGCGGTGCGGACGGTTTCGAAACCGATCTCCGGATGGGCATGGATGTCGCGCCGCAAGGCGATCAGTGCCGGCGCGATCGCCTGAGCCCGCTCTTCGATATCGCGGGTGAGGTCGTTGGGGAGGTCGGCGGACATGACGGGCTCTTGACGGTGAAGGCGGCGGAAAATTGCACAGTTGCCGCAATGTCGCAACAAGGTCGAGGATCGACAATCGACAATGACTGCCTAAATTGACGATCCGCCGGAGAACGATCTTCCTCATGCATGCTGCCACGATCCTGGCCCAGCTCGATCACTACACGGACCCGCTGACCGGCGGACTGGTGCCTTCGCTGCATCCGGGTGTCACCCATACCGCCGAGCAAGGTCGCGCCATCGGCGATCGCGCTGTTGCCGCTCGCTATGCACGATCCGGCAACAGCGGTGCGGGCCTGGTCGAGCGAATTCTCGCCCAACTCGAAGGCGGAGCGGCCGCGGCGGCGTTCGGCGCCGGCTCGGCGGCGGCTCAGGCGGTTCTGGCGACGCTGCGACCGGGCGACCACCTGCTGCTCGACGTCGGGCTCTATTACGAGTTTGGCCGGATGATCGCGGCGTTCGGTGCTCGCTTCGGCATCGCCGTGACAGAGGTCGATCTCTGCGATCTCGAGGCTGTGCGTCTTGCGCTGCAGCCGCGCAAGACGCGCCTGATCTGGGCCGAATGCCCCAGCAATCCGCTCTGGCGTGTACCGGATATCGCCGGGCTGGCGGATTTGGCGCATGGATGCGGGGCCAGGCTCCTGATCGACGCCACCGCCATCACGCCGGTGCTCTGCCGACCCATTGCGCTCGGCGCCGACCTCGTCCTGCATTCGGCTACGAAATATCTGAACGGCCACGGCGATCTCGTCGCCGGCGCCCTCATCACGGCACGTGCCGACGCCCAGTGGGAGGAGATGCTCGTCGCGCGCGAAGCCCACGGCACCATCTTGCCGCCGTTCGAGGCCTGGCTCCTGCTCCGCGGCATGCGCTCGCTGGCGCTGCGGATGGAGCGCGTCTCATCGAGCGCGTTGATGCTCGCCGATCGGCTGAGCCGCCAGCCCCGTGTTCGCGCGGTGCATTATCCGGGATTGCCTTGCAATGCGCAGCACCCGCTGGCCGAGCGGCAGTTCCATGGCGGCTTCGGCGGAATGCTCTCCTTCGAGCTCGCCGGCAGCGCCGCCGAGGCCGTGGCGGTCTGCGCACGCACCGCCATCTTCCGCCGTTCGACCTCGCTCGGCTCTCCCGAAAGCCTTATCGAGCACAGGCGCAGCACCGAAGGCGAAGGATCGACCTGCCCTGACGCGCTCATACGCTTCTCGATCGGCCTCGAGCATCCGGACGATCTGCTCGCCGATCTGATGCGGGCGCTCCGAGCCTGAACGCTGCGGGCGCCGGGACCCGTACGCGGCGATCCAAGACGGAGGGCTGTGGCAGTCTGCTGCGCGGCGCCCGCCGCTCGTGTGATGCACCGGAGCGGTCGTCGAGCACCTGTCCCAAAGCGGACATTTCGAGTTCGATTACAAAGAGGCCGAAGCGCTGCTCTCGTTGCTAGGATGGTCGAAGAGACTCTCGCTTTGTCTTGCTTGACCCCGAAGTGCCAAAAGGAAAGCCGGCCCTCGGTGACCGGCTTTCCATCGCGAGCCTGCTCAGACAGCGTCCCTGCCGCTCTTCACCCAGCCATCGAAGATGGCCTTGTTCTGGCTGATCCACTCGTCGGCCATGCGGTTGACGTTGGCGCTGCTCGCCCCGTTCTTGTTGATATTGAATTCCCAGGCCGACCAGGTCGGCAGCGGGAACTTCATCTGCTCGATCAGCGCCTTGACCGCCGGATTGGCGGCGACGAACTGCTTGTTGGCGACGGACGCCCAGTTCCACGACGCCATCGCCATGCGGCAGGGATCGGCCCCGCCGGCGCAGCCCTTGACGCCGGCGACCTGGGCCGAGCCGCGATTGGGCACGTTCGGCGGCAGGGCATCCTCCGGCGTCGGCAACCAGACGACATCCTCGCCAGGGATCAGGGCGTTATTCACCCAGGACGGGCTCCAGGCGTAGAAGAAGGCCGGCTCACCGCGCTTCACCCTCGCCACGGCCTCGACCATCAGCGTCTCGTACTTGCCGCGCACCGAACGCACCGTGTCCTTCAGGCCGAACTTGTCGAGCTGGAAATCGACGACGTCGCCGCAGCTCCAGCCGGGGTCGCAATTGATCAGGTCGGCGCGCCCGTCCTTGCCGAACAGGGCGGCGAGCTTGGGGTCCTTCATCTGGGCGAGGCTGGTGATGTTGTGTGCGGTCGCCGTCTTCTTGTCGATCAGATAGCCGTTGACGCCGCCGCCGACGATCATGCCGCCACCGATGAGCTCGGCCTGTTTCTCCACGGCGCGGAAGGCCGGCTCGCGTTGCGGCATGTTGACGTCGGTCGCCAGATCGAGATCGCCCTGCGCCGCGGCCTGGAAGAACAGCGTCGTATTCAGCGTCGAGATCTTCACCTCATAGCCGAGCTCCTTCAGCGCCCGGCTGACGATCTGGGCCGTGACATAATTGGCGCCGAGGCTGTCGCTCTGGGCGTAACGCACGGTCTTGCCCTTGCCCGGCAGGGCCTGGGCGAAGGCCGAGCCTTGCAAAGTGGCGGCGGCAAGCGCGGCCGCAGCGAATGTCTTGACGAAGGTCTTGGCTGACAGGCTGATCATCGCGTTCTCCTCTTTGATTATCGCTTCTTGTTGTCCCCACCCGCCTGACCGGCGGGATGTCTCGCGCCGCTGGCTGCAGCGTCTATGCGCCTTGGCGGGTCGCCTCGCCCGGCGGCAGGGCCGCGATCTCCTCGCGCCGCCCGCCGCGCAGGAAGCGCAGGGCGAGCTGGAACAGCGACGGACGCTGGCCGCTCTTGGCCTCGGCGAGCTTCTGGGTGATCCGGTCGAGCATCATCGCCAGCAGAACGATGGCGATGCCGCCGACGGCGGCACGACCGACATCGAGCCGCCCCAGCCCCTGGAGCACGACGAGTCCCAGCCCCTCGGCCCCGATCATCGCGACGACGACCGACATCACCATCGCGGTCAGGACGGTCTGGTTGAGGCCGCCGAGGATGGTCGGGATCGCGAGCGGCAGCTGGATTTCCCAGAGCAGCTGGCGCCGGTCGGCCCCGAAAGCGAGGCCGGCCTCGACGATCTCGTGCTCGACCATGCGAATGCCGAGATTGGTGAAGCGGATCAGGGGCGGCGCGGCCGCCGTGACGACCGCGACCTCGCCCGGCACCGTGCCGACGCCGAACAGCATCACCACCGGCACGAGATAAACGAAGGTCGGCGTCGTCTGCATGATGTCGAGGATCGGCCGGACCACGTTCCAGACCCGGTCGCTGCGCGCGCAGAGAATGCCGATCGGAATGCCGATCACGGCGCAGAAGACGATTGCCGTCGCGATCAGCGACAGCGTCGTCATCGCCTCGGCCCAGACGCCGAGCATGGCGATCACGACCAGCGAGACGACACTGAAGACCGCGACGCCCGCGCCGGCGCTGCGCCAGGCGATGAGGCCGATCAGCAGCAGCATCGCCGGGAATGGGATGGCGTGCAGCACCCAGTCGTTGAAGCCGAGCAGGCTCTCGACCGGCCATTTGATCGCCTGGAAGAGCGGGCGCAGGTTCAGCGCGAGCCAGCGCACCCCCTCTTGGATCCACTGATCGACCGGGAAGACGGCGAGATCGTCGGCCTTGATCATGGTTCGCGCTCCTGAGCCGGCAGGTTGGCGATGCGGGCGAGGATCTGTTCGGCGCCGAGCAGGCCGACCAGTCGGCCGGCCTCGTCGGTCACGCCGACGCTCCGGTCGGCGCGGTAGCAACGGGCGACATCGATAAGCTTGGCGGCCTCCGGCACGCAGATCGGGGCCGCGTGCTCGGCCGGCAATGTCCCGGTCTCCTGCAGGCGGGCGATCTCGGCGCCGTCCAGCCCGGCGACGACCTGCTCCTGCTGATCGAGCAGGAAGCCGCCTTCCGGCCCGCCGACGACGATGCCGGCCGGCCCGCGCCAGAGTTCCGCCGGCGCCTTCATCACCGAACGTGCATCGAACAGGCGCGCCCGGTCGACCTCGCGGGTGAAGGCCGCGACATAGTCGCTGCCGGGCTCGAGCACGATCGATTGCGGCGTGCCCTCGCGCACCAGCCGCCCCTCGGACATGATCGCGATGCGAGTGCCGAGCTTCAGCGCCTCCTGGAAATCATGGGTGATGAACAGGATGGTCTTGTTGAGCGTGCGCTGCAGGCGCAGCAACTCGTCCTGCATCTCGGTGCGGATCAGCGGATCGAGCGCGCTGAAGGCCTCGTCCATGATCAGGATGTCGGCATCGGTCGCCAGCGCCCGCGCCAGGCCGACGCGCTGGCGCATGCCGCCTGAGAGTTCGTGCGGCAGATGGTAGCCCCAGCGCCCGAGCCCGACGACGGACAGCACCTCCTCGGCGCGGCGGCGGCGCTCGGCCGGCACCACGCCGCGCAGCTTCAGCCCGAACTCGACATTGTCGATGACGCGCTTGTTCGGCAGCAGCGCGAAATGCTGGAACACCATCGAGATGCGCGTGCGCCTGACCTCGCGCAGCGCCTTCTCGTCGAGCGGCACGAGATCCTGGCCGTCGAGCAGGATGCGCCCGGCGCTGGGCTCGTTCAGCCGGTTGATGCAGCGCGCCAGGGTGGATTTGCCGGAGCCCGACAGCCCCATCACCATGTACATCGCGCCCGAGGGCACCGCGAGCGAGACATCGTCCAGGCCGACGACATGGCCGAGCGTCTCGAAGACGCTGTCCTTCGTGCCGCCCTTGCGCAGAATCTGCAGGGCAGGTCCGGGATCCTTGGCGAAAACCTTGTAGAGGTTCTCGATACGCAGCCTCTCGCTCACTGCACTCCCCTCCTGTGATCGTGCGGGGCGGCGATTGCGCCTTGTCACCCGCCCATGCTGCGCTCAGCGCAGCGGCGAAAAATCCGTCGGCAGCAGAATGCGGTTCTCGGCCTGCTCGATATTCTCGGCCAGCTTGGGCAGGAAGGCCTGCCAGCGCGGATCGTCGGCGAGCTGCTGGCGCCGCCGACGGCGGTCTTCCAGATCGTCATAGGCCCATAGATGGGTAACCTGGCTCAGCACGCCGATCTCGGTGGTGAAATAGCCGACGAGCTGCCCGAGGATCGGCTGCTGGATGGCGAGCCCCTCCTCGCGCACGAGCTGGAGATAGCGGCTCATCCGTCCGTTGCGGATGCGGTAGATGCGTTCCTCGACGATCACTCCGCGTCCTCCGTGAGAAAATCGCGCATCAAGGTCGCGACGCGATCGGGCGCCTCGTTCAATAGGGAATGGCGCAATCCCGGCAGGATATGCAGGCGCGAGCCGGCGATGCGCTCATGCATGAAGCGCGACATGCGCGGGTTCGAGCCCTGATCGTGCTCGCCGGTGGCGATCAGGGTCGGGAGGCGGATCTGATCGATCAGCCCGCCGAAATCGGTTTCCGCCAGCACGCGATAGGCGGCGGCATAGCAATCCGGATCGTTCTCGGCGTTGCGCCGCCGCAGCTCCGCGATCAGTTCGGGATTGCGCGCCTGGAACGCCTCGGTCAGCCAGCGCGACAGCGAGGCATCGTAATGCGAGCCGCGATCACCGGCCTTGAGCGCCGCCAGCCTGGAAAGCACGCGCTCGCGCTCCTCCGGTGTTCGGCCCGATACGGTCGAGAGCAGCACGAGCCGCCGCAGCCGCTCGGGATGCGTCAGGGCGAGACGCTGCGCGATCAGCCCGCCGAGCGAGAAGCCCGCGAGATCGAAGCTGGCGAAGCCGACATGATCGGCGAGGCCGAGCACGTCCCCGGTGAAGTCGTCGATCTCGTAGCGCCCCAGCACGCGCTCCGAACGGCCATGGCCGCGCAGATCGAAGCTCAGCATCCTGAAGCGGTCGGAGAGCCGCGCGATCACCCCGTCCCAGGCCTCGCGATAGGAGCCGACGCCATGGATCAGGACGAGGGCGCGGGGCCCCTGTCCACTCAGCCGATAGTTCAGCGCGACACTGTCACGGACGAAAGTCCCTGTGGTATCCGGCTCGGTGACTGGTGCGGAAAGGCCTGCCATCTCCGTCAGGCTCCGGCGGCGGCGAAGCGCGGCTTCGCCATATCGCGCTCGCGGGCGGCGAAATGCGGCATCACCTCGTCGATGAACAGCCGGAGTGTCTTCATTTGCAGCTCGAAAGGCAGGTTGTAGGACAGACCGAGGCAGAACTGGTCGACGCCGGCGGCCTCATAGACCTCAAGCTTCGGGATCACCTCCTCGGGCGTGCCGAAGACGAGATTGTCGCGGATGGCGCGCGGGTCGTAATTGCCGCGATTGGCGACGGTCTCGAACGGCACCGCTTCAGGGAAGCCGTTGGTCACCGCGCCGATATTCTGCATCAGGTTCTCGAAATAGCGGCCGTAGTCGACGCTGTAGCGGACGATCTGCTCCCAATCCTGCGAGCGCTCGTAGACGCAGGAGCGGCGCTGCATCATGAACTTCGGTCGCGGGCGCTCGGGATGGTCGGCGCAGGCCTTCCGGAACTTCTCGGCGAGCACCCCGATCTCGGCGACAGGCGCGGAGAGCGGCGTCGAGAGGATGTTGGCGCCGATGCCGACCGCCCAGTCGAAGGTGCCGGGATCGCGCGCCGCCACCCAGATGCGCGGATGCGGGTTCTGCAGCGGCTTCGGCACGGAGGTGGCGAGCGGAAACTGCCAATACTGGCCGTCATGCGCGTAGTCGCCGGCCCAGAGCTTCTGCACCGCCGGCACCAGCTCCTTCATATAGGCGACGCCCTCCTGCTGAGGCATGCCGCCGGCCATGCGGTCGAACTCGTACTGATAGGCGCCGCGCGCGATACCGAATTCGAGGCGCCCGCCGGTGAGGTGGTCGCAGAGCGCCGCCTCCCCGGCCAGCCGGATCGGCGACCAATAGGGCGCCACGAGCGTCGCCGTGCCGAGCCGGATGCGATCGGTGTGCTGGCCCAGCCAGGTGAGTGTCTGGAAGGGATTGGGCGAGATCGTGCACTCGATCGTGTGATGCTCGGCAGTCCACAGCGTCTCGAAGCCGCCCTCGTCCGCGACGCGGGCGAGCGCCAGCATCTGCGACATGGCGTCCTTCATCGACGCCTCCGGCGAAAAGCGCTCCAGATTGATCGAGAGAGCGAACTTCATGGGTGCCTCCGTGGAGCGAGCGGGACAGCGCGTCAGCGCAGCCGGATGACGAACGGGTCCTGCATGGCGCCCGAGTAGTCGATGACGACGTTCTTCAGCCGCGAGAATTCGCGCATGACCTCGAAGCCGCCGCGGCGGCCATAGCCGCTCTTCTTCGTGCCGCCATTGGCGGACATGAAGGCGGCCGAGCGGTAGGTGTTGATCCAGACCGTGCCCGCCTCGACATTGCGGGCGAAGCGCATGGCGCGGTCGATGTCGCGGGTCCAGATGCCGGAAGCGAGGCCGTATTCGGTGTCGTTGGCCAGCGCGATCATCTCGTCCTCGCTGGAGAAGGGCACGACCCCGACCACCGGCCCGAAAATCTCGTGGCGCATGAAGCTCATCTCGTTGCGCGCATCGGCCAGGACCGTCGGCTCGTAGTACCAGCCGCGTGCCAGGGCCTCGTCCTGCGGCTTGCGCCCGCCGACCGCGACCCTTGCGCCCTCGCGCACGCCGGAGCCGACGAAGTGCTCGACCTTCTCGAGCTGCGCCGCGAGCGCCAGCGGTCCGATATCGGTATCATCCGCCATGGGATGGCCGACCTTGACCTGCCGGGTGCGCTCGACCAGCGCCTCGACGAAGCGCTGATAGACCGGCGCCTCGACGAAGCAGCGTGAGCCGGCGACGCAAGTCTGGCCCGCCGCGGCGAAGATGCCGGAGACGACGCCGTTGACGGCGCGCTCGATGTCGACGTCGGAGAAGACGACATGGGGCGACTTGCCGCCGAGTTCCATCTGGCAGGGCACGAGGTTGCCGGCGGCATTGCCGGCGATCTTGCGGCCGGTGTCGGTCGAGCCGGTGAAGACGTATTTGGCGATGCCGGGATGTCGCGTCAGCGCATCGCCGGTGGTCACGCCGTCGCCGGTGACGACGTTGACGACGCCGGCGGGGATACCAGCCTCGATGACCAGTTCCGCCAGCGCCAGGGCCGACGCCGTCGCATGCTCGGAGGGCTTGACCACGATCGTGTTGCCGATGGCGAGGCACGGCGCCAGCGTGCCGGTCAGCATCATCAGCGGCGAGTTCCACGGGATGATCATCCCGACCACGCCGATCGGCTCGCGCAGGTTGAAGTTGAGCGTGTCGAGCTTGTTGACCGGGATCGTGTCGCCCTGGAGTTTGTCGGCCATCCCCGCGAAATAGCTGTAGGAATCCGGGATCGCCCGCATCTGGGCGCGCATTTCCTTGATCAGCTTGCCGTTGTCGCGGCATTCGAGCTGCGCCAGCTCCTCGGCATGGGCGAGCACCAGCTCGCCGAGCTTGCGCACCAGCTTGCCGCGGTCGGTCTGCGTCAGCCGGCGCCAGGCCGGGTTCAGCAGCGCCGCCTTCGCCGAGCGCACCGCCGCATCGACATCGCCGGCATTGCCCAGCGCGAATTCGTACCAGGGCTGCGCCGTGGTCGGGTCGTAGCTCGGCGCATAGACGCCGCCTTGCGGCGCGACGAAAGCGCCATCGATGAAGTGCCCGATGCGCGAGCCCTGAAGTGTCTGGACCGTCGTCTTCATGCCGCGCCATCGCGCTCCCATTGTTGCGGGACGCCGTCCCAGGGCTGGGTGTCCTCGACCATCGCGAAGCGCCCGCCATCGGGGGAGGCGACATAGATGCCGAACTGTCGCCGCCCGCTTTCGCTGACATAGCGGCGCAGCATCGTGCGGGTTTCGCGGGTGAGAATCTGTTCGTAGGGCAGTTCGTCGAAGCCGAAGAAGCGCACCCCGTCCGGCAGCGTCAGGCCGGCGGCGTCGCCCGCCAGCCGGGCCCGGTAGACCAGGTGGCCGGGATCGCCGTCGGCGATGTCGAACACCGAATAGAGGAAGGTCGTCTCCGGCAGCAGCGGCAGCCCGTCGCCGCCGGCTACCGGCAGCCGGCCATCGACGATCCGGCGCGCGGCATGAGGCAGGGCCCAGCCGCCATCCTCGTTGCGGCAGAGCAGCAGCTTTCCGTCGCTCTCGACAAGGTAGTTGACGATCATGTTGCTGGAGGCGAGCCAGCCCGGCGGCAGCGGATCCTTCACCGCCGCATAGCGCCCGCGGCAGAAGGCCAGCGGGGCGGAAGGACTCGTGCCGAAGGCCCTGACGCGGCCGATCAGGATCAGATGGTCGCCAGCCTCGACGTGGGCATGCACCGTGCAATCGAACCAGCTCATGCAGTCGCTCAGGACAGGCACCCCGGTATGGACGCTGTCATGCGGCGTGTCGGTGAACTTGTCGGTTGCTTTCGAGGCGAACAGGCTGGAGACCGCCTTCTGCCCTTCATGGAGCAGGTTGACGGCGAAGGCCTGTCCCTCCGCGAAGGCCGGATAGCTCGAGGCGCCCTTGCCGACGCAGACCAGCAGTAGTGGCGGGTCGAGCGAGACCGAGGTGAAGGAGTTCGCGGTCATCCCGCGCGGCCGGCCTTCGGAATCGCGCGTGGTGATCACGGTGACGCCGGTCGGGAAGGTGCCGAAGGCCCGGCGCAATGCGACGGGATCGATCGAAACCGGCTCCTGGGGTGCTGTCGCCAGCATGGCGGTCCTCTCCGATGGCATCTGCCACTCGGAGACAGGCTAGGGAGGTGACAGGCAGGTCGCTTCCTATGAAAAGATGGAAGCAGCTCGGAATCTTTCCACGCTTTCACTCGAGCGCAGGCGCGGCTCCCTCGATCAGGCCGTGCATCTTGAGCGCCAGTTCGAGGGCGAAGCGGGTATCGGGCGGCTCGGGATCGATGTCGAACAGCTCCTGGATCCGCGTCAGACGATAGCGCAATGTGGTGACGTGCAGGCCCATCGCATCGGCGCAGGCCTGGCTGCGGCAGCCATGACGCAGATAGCTGGCGAGCGTGTCGAGATAGGGCGTGCCGTGCTGGCGGTCATGGGCGGCGACGCGGCCGATGCTGCCGTCGACGAAGCGGCGTACTTCGGCCGTGTCGGCCGCTCCGATCAGCATCGGCAAGGGCCCGAAATCGAGTGCCGACAGCACACCGGTCCGCTTGAAGCCGCGCGCAATGCGCACCATGCGCCAGACCCGCTCCCACTCGCCGGCATAATCGTCGAGTTCCTGGCACAGCCCGCCGATCACCACGATCGGCTCGCCCTGCAGGTCATGGCGCAGGACTTCGGTGACGCGTTTTGCAAAGCGTTCGGAGGCTTCGCGCTTCGGCCCCTCCTGCTCGGGCTCGAGGCAGACGAGCCCGGCGCCGACGGCGACGACATGGCAGCTCAGGCCGAGCTGGCCGGCAAGGCGCACGACGCTCTGATGCGCCTGCTGAGTCCGGTCGCGCTCGCCATGGGCGGCCGCGGGCAGGTCTACCACCATCATCCGCAGGGGCCGCGACAGCGAGACGCCGAGATGGCGCGCCCGCCGCAGGATGTCGTCGGGATCGCGCCAGCGCCGCTCGACGATCTCGAAGAACAGCTCCGTCAACGTCCGCGTCTCGAAGCGGAAGCGGATCACGCTGCGCATCATCTGCACGCTCAGGGCGAACTTCGCGCTGTCGATCGTCAGCCGCCTGAGATCGCCGCCCTGCTCCTCGCCGAACAGCACGAGCGCACCGACCTTCTCCGCCTCGACGGCGAGTGGCTCGACCACTGCTGCAAGCCGCAGCATGCGCCCACCGAGGGCGATCGGCAGTTCGATCCGGCCTGCCTCCTCGCGGGTGACGCCCTGCCTGAGCTGGGCGATCAGCCTGTCGGCCTCGCCCTCGGCGAGCAGCTTGCGCCAGGCGGTCGTGTCGAGCATGTCCGGTACAGGAGAGCCGTCGGCGACGAGCGCGTTGGCGGAAAAATCGATCACCAGCACCGCGCATTGCAGGAATTCGCCGAGCCGCTCCGCCAAGGCCTCGATCGAGCCGCCGGCCAGCACCTCCTGCAGCAGGTCGCTTTGCGCCACGAGCGCATGGCGCAGGTCTTCCGCGACGCCGCGCGCAGCCCGCAGACGATGCTCGCGCTCGACCGCGATGGTGCCGAGATGCGCGATCATCGCCATGAAGGCGAGATCTTCGGAGGGCGCGGGCTTCACGACCCGGCAAACCAGGCTCAGCACCATCGGCCGGCCCTGCGCGTCGGCGCTCCCGAGCGGCAGGACGATCACGGAGCGATAGTCCCGCTCGAACGCCTCGCGCCGATAGCCGGGGAATTCCTCGGATGTCCTGGCATCCTCGATATAGACCGGTTCGCCGGTCCGCAGCGCGAGCAGCGCCGGGCTCGTCGCCAGCTCCCAGCGATCTTCGAGACGTCGGCGCAGCAAGGTTGGGTCATGCCGTGCGACCACGTTGGCGTGGCCATGGGTCAGGTCCACCGCCATGATCGAGCCCATTGTCCAGCCGCCATGCTCGCAGGCGACCTTGACCAGGTCGAGCAGCAGGCCGTCGAGATCGGAGCCGGAATTGATCCGGCTGGCCACGTCACGCAGCGAGGCGATCTGGGAAACCGGGTCGAGCATCGCGTCTGATCCTGGCTGACAATCTGCACAGGCTCGCAGCATTGTCTCAGCGGTTCTTCCTAGCAACCGGAGGAAGACAGGCGCGCGCCTGGAGCTAGCTTTGCGACCGACGACATATCAAGCGCCGGAGGCAGGCATGGATATCGGGCTGCGCAAGATCGCGACCTTCACGGAAGAGACCATGTTCGAGGGCGGCAAGACCGCGCCGCGGCCGGTCACCATGGTCGTCGTCGCCGCCGTCGTGAAAAACCCCTGGGCCGGACAAGGCTTCGTCGAGAACCTGCGGCCGGAAATCCTGCGGATCGCCCGCCCGCTCGGCCAGGAGATGACGCGCCGGCTCGTCGCCGCGATGCCGGGAGACCGTGTCGAGGCCTATGGCAAAGCGGCGATCGTCGGCGTCGGCGGCGAGATTGAGCACGCCTCCGCCCTGATCCACACGCTGCGCTTCGGCAACGTCTTCCGCGAGGCGGTCTCGGGCACGGCCTTCCTGAGCTTCACCAACACCCGTACCGCTCCGGGCGCGCTGATCTCGCTGCCGATGATCCACAAGAGCGAAACCGGCAAGCGCTCGCACTTCATCACCGCGACCTTCCAGATCGCCGATGCGCCGGGTCCCGACGAGATCCTGGTCGCGATCGGCGCATCAGACGGCGGCCGCATCCATCCGCGGATTGCCGATCGCTTCGAGGACATGAAGGAGATGGACAGCGAGAAGGCGGCGCGCGAGGCGATATCTGCGTAGCCGAAGCGCGTGGGCCCAAGCCCCAAATGGCTTGATGCGCCAAAAGCCGACTCCAGGAGCCTGCCTAAAAGCGGACGCGCGCTCGGCTGCCTCGCTCAGTCTGTTCCCGCCCCGGAAATTGGTCCCTGCTATTTGGGCGCGTGCCGTTGGACGTCTTTGAGACGATTGGCGACAGTCAGATAATAATTTCGTGCCGTCGCATTCATCTGGCGCTCGCCCAGCGCCCTCAGCGCTTTGATCTTCACCTCTGTCGCGCGACCATGTCCGGGATCGAGAGCGAGGAGATAGTCGGCCTGTTCGGCCGCCCACTGAAAATCTCCGCTGACGAGGGCCGCGTCGGCGCTTTGCAAGACCTTCTCAGGTCCTCCGATCAGTGTGATCAGTTTCTCCGCGCGCTCCTCGTCAGGCATCGGGAAAATTTTGGTGGGATTCCCGTCGAACCAGCCACCCTTCTGAATGTAGATGCCGCGGATCGCCCAAGCCACAGTTCCATAGAATTCCTGCAGATAGGGGTGCGTCGCGAGCCTTTCGGGAAGCTTGATCTCTTCAACCAATTCGTCAGGCGTCTTGCCTCTCGCTAGGCCCTCCAAAGTCTTGTCGTATACGAATTTGATTCCATCCCGATAGGCGGTGAGCACGTCTTGGGCCTCGGCAGCACCTCGGACGATACCCATATGTCCAGGCACGATGGATTCGGGCTTGAGCGCGATCAGCCTGTCGAGGCTCGCGAGCCACTTGTCGACTGGCCGCGTCGGCAAGCCGCGTAGCGGCGCGATGTTGGGGAATGTCTTCAGGATCACATCGCCCGCGATCAGCGTCTTGCGGTCGGGTAGCCAGACGGAGATGTTCTCGTCGGCCTCGCCCGGCGTATGGATCAGCTGAAGAGAGAACCCGGCGATTTTCATGCTCTCCACGGCGCCAGCGAATGTGTGGGACGGGGGCAGATATCCTTCGCGGGTATGCGGCGTGACCCTGCCATATTCCAGTTGAGTTCCCGCGTTGATGAAGTCTTCGTCCGGGAGCTTGGCGCCGAATGCATCTCCCCCGTCGCGCGGGCCGCGGCCAGCCTCGGGCTTTGCGGTCACAAGGGATCCGTGACTGTAGATTCTCGGGTTGTCAGTCCGCGCAAAGACACGTGCACCGCCAGTATGGTCGGGATGGTTGTGCGTGTAGATGATGGCTTTTACAGGATGTCTCAACCGATCGCCGAAGGCATTCATGATAGCCTTCGCGTCGACTGGGTTCGCGGCGGTATCGACGATGATAGACCCGCCATCGGCTTGGATCAGAGTGACGTTGCTCGCCGAGTAGCCGATCGCCACGTAGACGCCTCCGGTCACCTCGACGATGCGCTTATCGAACTCATGCGAATGGGCGATCAGCTTCGCGCGACTGGCAAACTCGTCCGGCGCTCCAGCGGCCGGTGATACCCCCTGAACGGCTGTCACAGCGATGAAAGCTCCTCGCCAGAAAAGGCTCGATCCCAACATTCTAGACCTCCAATCGTGAAGGTCTTTCACCTTGGATTTCTACCCCGTAAGGGACTGTGAGGCGCGGTCAGCCATTCTTTGAGGCTTCGTAGCGAGCCTTGTTTTCGGCATTGGGCGGATAAAGGCCGGGCAGCGAGGCGCCCGCAGTTTGACCGCGTGGACTTGGCGACGCGCAAAACAGACGCGTTGTCAAAGGACCTGTCCGGTCACTCCCTTGGTCGCGACGTCTCTTGGAGATGCGCCCGGAGGGGCGCATCAATTCGTCGTCCCCAGACACGCCTTCCCCAAGGTGGCGTGTGCAACTTGTTGCATCGCCACGCGTCCGGTTCGATGATCCATGGTCCGCTCTGCGCTGGCGGCGCGAGAAGACAAGATCGAAGCGGACGTCAGGTCGGGAAACGTGGCAATCGAAGCGGAGAGGGTGTCCGTCCCGGCCTTGCAGGATCCGGAATTCGGCCCATGGCTGGCGCAAGCCGCGATCCTCGTCGTCGATGACGAACCGGGGATGCGGAATTTCCTGCTGCGCATCCTCGGGCCGCGCTGCAAACGGATCGAGGAGGCGGCCGATGTCGACGAGGCGGCGCGCAAGCTCGACGCGCAGCATTTCGATGTCGTCATCCTCGACAACATCATGCCGCGCAAGAACGGCGTCGACTGGCTGGCCGAGCAGCGCGCCACCGGCTTCTTCTCCGACGTCATCCTGATCACCGCCTATGCCGATCTCGACACCGCGATCCAGGCGCTCAGGGCCGGCGTCGTCGACTTCGTGCTGAAGCCCTTCAGGTCGAACCAGATCCTCAACGCTGTCGCCCGCTGTCTCGACCGCGTCCGGCTTCAGCGCGAGAACATCGTGCTCAAGCACGAGCTGCGCTCGACCTCCGACCACATCCTGCTGCGCGACAGGCTGATCGGGAACTCGACCGTCATCGCGCATGTCCGCGAGACGATCGCGCGCGTCGCGCCGCTGCCCTCCTCGGTGCTGATCACCGGGGAGTCGGGCACCGGCAAGGAGGTCGCCGCCCGCTCGCTGCATGCCCTGTCAGATCGGGCCGAAAAGCCCTTCGTCCCGGTGAACTGCGCCGCGATTCCGCCGGACATGATCGAGAGTGAGCTGTTCGGCCATCTGAAGGGCGCCTTCACCGGGGCTAATGCTTCGCGCGAGGGACTTTTCCTGCATGCGCGCGGCGGCACGCTCTTCCTCGACGAGATCGGCGAATTACCGTCTGCGACGCAGAGCAAGCTCCTGCGTGTGCTGGAGGACAAGCGCGTCCGGCCGCTTGGTTCCGAGCGCGAGGTCCCGATCGACCTGCGCTTCATCTTCGCGACCAATGCCGAGCTGGAAGCCGATGTCAGGCGCGGGCGCTTCCGGGCTGACCTGTTCTACCGCATCAACGTGATGCAGTTGCAGCTGCCGCCGCTGCGCGATCGCGGTGACGATGTGCAGGAATTGGCGACGCTGTTCATGCGCAGGCTGGCGCAGCAGCTGAAGATGCCGCAGGTGCCGATCGATGCCGGCATACGCGCTGCGCTGGCGCGCTACCGCTGGCCCGGCAATGTGCGCGAGTTGCGCAACCTGATCGAGCGCACCCTGATCCTCGGCAAGTTCCCCGACGATTTCGGCGGCCGGGCGCTGCCGCAAGCAGGCGTGGTGGAGGAAAGCCTCGACGAGGTCGAGCGCCGGCACATCCTCGCGATGCTCCAGGAGACGGGCGGCGATCGCAACGAGGCCGCGCGACGGCTCGGCGTCTCGCGCAAGACGATCGACAGGAAATGCGCGGCCTGGAATGTCTGACGCCGCCGTGAAGCCGCCAGTCCGGCGCGAGCGATCGGTGCGCTACAGGCTGCTGGCTATCGCGCTCCTGCCGTTCCTAGTGGTGGTGCCGCTGCTGCTGGCGCTCGTCATCGGGCGCCTCAACACCAAGTTCGATGCGCTGCTGATCACCAAGGTGAACGGCGACCTTACCATCGCGCATCAGTATTTCGCCCGCATCCTCGAGAACACCAGCGATCATATCCGGGCGCTCGGCGACTCGGCGGCGTTCCGGGCTATCGCAGCCGAAAACGCCAAGACCACGTTGGCCGACTGGCTGGAGTCGAGCCGCAAGGAGCTCGGCCTCGACTTCCTGAACCTGCTCGAGGACGACGGCAAGCTGCTCGCCACGGCGCCGCAGACCAGCGAGGCGCAGTCGCGCCGGGATTGGCCGGTGATCGTCTCCGCCATGGCCGGGACGCCATCGACGGCGGTCGACATTTTCAGCGCCGCCGAGCTTGCCGCGCTTTCGCCGACGCTGGCCGAGCGCGCCAGGGTCGAGCTGGTCCCCACGGCCAACGCCGTGCCGACCGACAAGGCGGCCGAGACGCGCGGCATGGTCGTGCATTCGGCGAGCCCGGTCCAACTCGCTGACGGGCGCCGGGCAGCGCTCGTCGGCGGTATCCTGCTCAACCAGAACCTCGTCTTCATCGATACGATCAACGACCTCGTCTATCGCCAGGCCAGCCTGCCGGAAGGCAGCCAGGGCACCGCGACGCTCTTCCTCGAGGATGTTCGCATCAGCACCAATGTCCGCCTGTTCGAGGGACGGCGCGCGCTGGGAACGCGCGTCTCGGCTGCCGTGCGCCAGACCGTGCTCGGCGAGGGACGGACCTGGCTCGACTCCGCCTTCGTCGTCAATGACTGGTACATCTCGGCCTACGAGCCGATCACCGACAGCTACGGCAAGCGCGTCGGCATGCTCTATGTCGGCTTCCTCGAGACGCCGTTCCGCCAGGAGAAGCTGATCACGCTGGCGACCATCGTCGGCGCCTTCCTGCTCGTCACGGCGCTCAGCGTACCGATCTTCCTGCGCTGGGCCCGGGCGATCTTCAAGCCGCTGGAGCAGATGACCGACACGATCTCCAGGGTCGAGGAAGGCGATCTCGATGCCCGTACCAGCCTGCCGGCCGCCCGCGACGAGATCGGCCGTGTCGCGACCCATCTCGACGAATTGCTCGACCGCCTGCGGGCGCGCGACCGGCAATTGCGCAGCTGGAACGAGGAGCTGAACAAGCGCGTCGCCGAGCGGACGAGCGAGCTGGAGGCCGCCAACAAGGAGCTGGAGCTCACCACCAAGCAGCTGATCATGTCGGAAAAGCTCGCGGCGATCGGCGAGATCACCGCGGGTGTCGCCCATGAGATCAACAATCCGGTCGCGGTGATCCAGGGCAATCTCGACGTGGTCCGGCAGGTGCTCGGCAACCAGGCCCAGCTCGCCAGCACCGAGTTCCGCCTGATCGACGAGCAGATCCATCGCATCGAGGACATCGTCACCCGCCTGCTGCAGTTCGCGCGGCCGGAGGAGTTCGCCGGCTATGTCGAGCGTCACGTGCCGCGCGAGGTGATCGAGCACTGCCTGCCGCTGGTCCAGCATCTGCTCAACCGGGCCGAGATCGACATCGTCGAGGACCATCGCGCCACCGGCCTCGTCCTGATGAACCGCACCGAGCTCCTGCAGGTGCTGGTCAACCTGATCGTCAACGCGATCCACGCCATGCCGTCGGGCGGCACCCTGACGCTGCGCGATTTCGACGAGGAGCGTCAGGGCATGCCGGGCATCGTGATCGAGGTCGCCGATACCGGCGTCGGCATGGATGCCGAGACGCTGGCACGCATCTTCGATCCCTTCTTCACCACCAAGAGCCGGGAAGGCACTGGCTTGGGCCTGTCGATCAGCCAGAAGCTGATCTTGCGCCAGGGCGGCGCAATCGGCGCGGAAAGCGAGCCGGGTAGCGGCACGCGCTTCTCGATCTGGCTGCCGCACTCACTTTAGCTCGGACATTTTGTCCTGCAGGCTGGACAATTTGTCCAAGGCGCATGCGGTTTAGAGCCATAACTATTTGAAAAAATTAGGCTCATGCCCGCGGCACGACCCTTGCGCTGTGATCGGCAAGATCGATCGAGCGATAGGGGGAGCCGAACGGGGCATCTCGTCATGCGGGCCATCGGACCGCGCGTGACAAGGCCGGCGCCTGAGCGCAGCGGCCATTCCAGTCAACCAGAACCAGAAACTGATGAACCGCCGAAACGGCGGCGAGGAGGAACGATTCATGTCCACTGCGACAGGAACCTTTGACGAGGGCGGCGCGAGCGCCGGGATTCTCGATCGCGAGCGCATCATCGCGAAAGCAGGCTTCAACCGCTGGCTGGTGCCGCCGGCCGCACTGTGCATCCATTTGTGCATCGGCATGGCCTATGGCTTCAGTGTGTTCTGGCTACCGCTGGCTCAGGCCATTGGCGTCAGCAAACCCGTCGCCTGCGCGGCCGATGTCGGGTTGATCGGCTCGCTGTTCACCACGGCTTGCGACTGGAAGGTCGCCGATCTCGGCTGGATCTACACGCTGTTCTTCGTGCTCCTCGGCTCATCGGCGGCGATCTGGGGCGGTTGGCTCGAGCGGGTCGGCCCGCGCAAGGCCGCTTTCGTCTCGACGATGTGCTGGTGCGGCGGCCTGCTGATCTCGGCCTTCGGAATCTACAGCCACCAGCTCTGGCTGATGTGGCTCGGGTCGGGCGTCATCGGCGGCATCGGTCTGGGTCTCGGCTACATCTCGCCGGTTTCGACCCTGGTCAAATGGTTCCCGGACCGGCGCGGCATGGCGACTGGCATGGCGATCATGGGCTTCGGCGGCGGCGCGATGATCGGCTCGCCGCTCGCCGATATGCTGATGAACTATTTCAGGACCCCGACATCGGTCGGCGTCTGGCAGACCTTCGTCGTGATGGCGGGGATCTACTTCGTCTTCATGATGGCCGGCACTTTCGGCTACCGCATCCCGCCGGCGAACTGGCGCCCGGAAGGCTGGACCCCGCCGGCGACACAGAACGCGATGATCACCTCCGGTCACGTCCATCTCAAGGATGCGCACAAGACCCCACAGTTCTGGCTGATCTGGTCGGTGCTCTGCCTCAACGTGTCGGCTGGCATCGGCGTGCTCGGCATGGCCTCGCCGATGCTGCAGGAGATCTTCGCGGGATCGCTGATCGGCAGGCCCGAGATCGGCTTCGCGGCGCTCGACGCCCAGCAGAAGGTGCAGGTCGCCACAATCGCGGCGGCCTTTGTCGGCCTGCTCTCGCTGTTCAACATCGGCGGTCGCTTCTTCTGGGCCTCGCTGTCGGACAAGCTCGGCCGCAAGCTGACCTATGCGACGTTCTTCGTCCTCGGCATCGCGCTCTACGCCCTGTCGCCCTGGGCCGCCCATGCCGGGTCGCTGGCGCTGTTCGTCGCCTTCTTCTGCATCATCCTGTCGATGTATGGCGGCGGCTTCGCCACCGTGCCGGCCTATCTCGCGGATATGTTCGGCACGCAGTTCGTCGGCGCGATCCATGGCCGGCTGCTGACCGCCTGGTCGACGGCCGGCATCGTCGGCCCGGTCGTGGTGAACTATATCCGTGAGGCGCAGATCGCGGCAGGCGTGCCGCGGGCGCAGGTCTATGACCGGACGATGTACATCCTCGCCGGCTTCCTGGTGGTCGGCTTCATCTGCAACCTGCTGGTCCGCCCGGTGGCGACACGCTGGTTCATGAAGGATGCCGAGATCGCCGCGCTGCAGGCCAAGAGTGCCAATGCCAGCGCGACGACGCATTACGGCTCCTTCGGCATCGGCAAGGGCGGTTTCGACGCTACGGCCGCACTGGTCTGGGCCGTCGTCGCCATCCCGATCGCCTGGGGCGTCTGGATCACCTTGTCGAAGTCGCTCGCCCTGTTCCGCTGATCCGGTCTGGCACGACGAGTTCAAACGTCGCATGCCTCGGCGCGAGCTTGAGGCATGCGTTCTCTGCGCAAGCAAGACTCCTTGGCCGATTGCAAATGTTCTGAGCTGCGCCAAAAGCAGAGCTTGGCACATTGTCCGGAAGCGGACATTTGCGCGATCACGAGAACGCCAACAGTCTCTGGATCAGACGGCTCGATGATTCCGTGGAAAGCGGATGTGTTGTGAACTGCGAGAGTGTCCAGGGCCATTCGACCGTTTCGGAGACATCAAATCGCTTTCGGCGGCTCGGCGGTGCAAATCTTCATCTCCTGCAACACGTGAGCGGCTTTCAGAACGATGTCCTCCCGCCAGGGCGGAGCGATCAGCTGGACGCCGATCGGCAGCCCGTCACCGGCGACCGGCACTGCCGCGACCGGCAGGCCGATGCAGGAAATCGGCTGGGTGAAGAGGCCGAGACTGGGGCGCAGCGGCAGGATCTGGCCCCTGATCTCGAGCATTTTCTGGCCGATCGGCGGCGCCGGACAAGGCGTCGCGGGCGCAATGACCAGGTCGACCTCCTCGAAGGTCCGCATCATCTGGTCGTGGAACCAACGCCGCGCCCGCTGCGCCTGGATGTACCAGGCGGCCGGCAGCATCGTCCCGGCGAGGAAGCGATCGCGCGTATCGGGGTCGAAATCTTCCGCTCGCAGCTGCAGACGGCCGAGATGCAGGGCGGCGCTCTCGGCATTGGTGACGAGGAAGGCCGCCGCCCGCGCGATCTGCGCACCGTCGAGCGCGACCGTCCGCGTCGCGCCGAGCGCCTGCGCCACGGCGCCGACCGCAGCCGCAGCCTCCGGCAGACCGTCGGTGGCGAAGTATCCACCCGCCAAGGCGATCCGCAGGCCCGAGACGCCTTTCGTCAACTGCGCCGAGACCGGTTCGACCGGCCGCTGCGCGCAGGCCGGATCATGCGGGTCCGGGCCTTGCAGCAGGTCGTAGGCCAAGGCGAGATCGGTGACGTCGCGTGCGAACGGGCCGAGATGATCGAGCGAGTCGCAGAACGGAAAGCTGCGCGTGCGCGGCAAGCGGCCATAGGTCGGCTTCAGGCCGAAGACACCGCACAGCGAGGACGGCACGCGGATCGAGCCGTTGGTGTCCGAGCCCAGCGAGATCGGCGCCATGCCGGCCGCCGTCGCCGCACCGGAGCCCGAGGAAGAGCCACCGGCCATGCGCGAGAGGTCATGGGGATTGCGGCAAGGCCCGTCATGGGCGTTCTCGCCGGTGAAGTCATAGGCGTATTCGCCCATGTTGAGCCCGCCGATCAGCACGGCGCCTGCCGCCGTCAGGCGCTCGATCAGCACGGCGTCGCGGCAGGCCGGAGTTCGTTCACGGTTGATTTTCGAGCCGGCCCGCGTCGGCAAGCCCTCGATGTCGAACAGGTTCTTGGCGGCGAAGGGCACGCCGGCGAGCGGGCCGAGCGGCTCGCCGGCCGCGCGAGCCCTGTCGATCGCGGCAGCCTGGGCAAGCGCGCGCGTCGCCGTCACATCGGTGAAGGCGTTGACCTTCGGGTCGATCCTGCTGATCCGCTCGAGGAAGGCGCGGACCACGACCTCGGCGCCGACCTCTCCTGATCTGACCTGGGCTGCGATTCGATGCGCCGGTGCGAAGACATCGACGCTCACGCCTCTTCCTCCACCCCCGCTAGCCCTGGTCGGAAGACCGGCGCGAGTTCGAGCGTGTCCTCTGCGACCGGTGCCGCCTGCACGATTTCCGCCATCGCCTGGGCAGCGGCCAGGAAGCGGATCACGCCCTGGCGCTGCTCCGTCGTGATCGTCAGCCCCAGCGAAGGCGCCATCGCATCGAGATGGGCGGCTGGATCGAACCCTCGTTTCGCCTCGTTCATTCCGCCGGCTCCAGCCGCGCATGCGGCTCGCTCGTCATCGTCTTCGTGGCCCTCTCGCCCGCGAGCTGGCGCGCGCAGAGCCAGAGGAAGCCCGCGACCATCGCGTAGCCCAGGCTGATCGCGGGCGTGACGCCGAACCCCTTGCCGATCCCGATCGCCTCGCCATGCATCAGGCCGAAATAGGTCAGCACCGCGCCGGCGGCGGCGAAGGCGGCGGCATTGAGGAACTGTCTCTCGATCACGAAGACGGCGATCGCACCGAGCACGAGGCCCGACAGGATGGCGCCGCCACCCAGCAGCTCGAGCCCGTGATAGAGCACGCCCATATTGGCCATCTTGTCGAGGCCGACGGCCGCCGCATTGGTGTCGGCGGCGCCGAGCGCGCCGTCGATCAGCACCTTGGCCCAGGCGGCCAGATGCGGCGTCACGGCGAGCACGATGGCGGGGGCATGGCTCGCCGGCGTGGTCTGGAAGGCCTGCGCGCCGATCAGCATGCCGATATAGAGCAGGATCGGCGAGATCGCGACGATCGGCACCAGCGCCAGCAGCAGCGCGACGACGCCGAACCAGCAGAGCGCAGCGACGATCACGCCGGTCGCGGCCGAATAGCCGATGCGCCCGCCCATCGCCTTCCAGCCGGGATGGCCGATATACACCGCGTTGATGAAGGGGTTGCCCATCAGGCAGCCGACCAGCGAGACGACGCCGTCGGCGGTCAGCACACGCGTCGTCGGATAATGGTCGCCCGCGGCCTCCGCGCTCTCGACATTGTCCATCGCCTCGACGAGGTCATAGATGCCGAAGGGAATGGCCGTCACCAGGATGATGCCGAGATAGGTGAAGCCCGAGAAGACGTGGTCGACCGCCGGCAGCGGCAGCGTGAAGCCGAAATTGGCGAAGGCGGCGCCGAGCTTGCCGAGGCTCATCCCGCCGACATCAAGACCGAACAGCGCCGCGCCCCATGCGACGACCATGCCGAAAGCGATGGCGACAAGCCCGGCGGGAATGCCGCGCGGATAGCGCAGTCCGCCGAACCAGCTCACCAGGATGATGGCGAGGCAGGTCAGCCCGATCGCCGGCGTCAGGAATATCTCCAGCGCCGGCCGCATCGAGATGAAGGCGACCGAAACGCCTGCCAGCGTGCCGAGCAAGGCGGCGCGCGGCGTGATCTTGCGGACGAGAGGCGCGATGAAGCCACCGATCATCAGGATGAAGCTCTGGAAGAAGACCCAGACCAGGCCGGCCTCCCAGCCCTTGACCGGGTCGCCGGTCATGCTCGCGATCGGCAGCATGATCACGAAGGTGACGACGAACATGTGTGGCACGCTGATGCCCGACGGCAGCGCGCAGACATCGTCGCGGCCGCTCTCCTTCGCCAGCTTCCAGGCGAGCCAGGCGTAATAGCCGGTCGAGAGCAGCATCATCAGCCCGAGCGCCGGCAGGATGCGGCCGAAGACGATCTGGCTCGGCATTTTCAGCACGAACTGCAGCAGCCCGGTCAGCACCAGGAGGTTGACCAGGATGTTGGTGCCGAAGCCGAACAGGGCGTTCCAGTCGCCCGGCGTCCAGAGCTTCGGTGAGGCTTCAGTCGTAGCCGTCTTAGTCGCCATCTCCCCCTCCTTGCGTCAGGCCGCCTGGTCCTGCGCGGCGAGCGCCGCCAGCACGATGTCCGTCGTCGAAACCCAACCGAAGATCCCGCCCTGGGCCGCGATCATGCGCAGGCCGACCTCGTGGAACTCGGGGAAATAGGAGGCGCAGGCATCCGCCAGCACGAGGCAGCGATAGCCGCGGTCATTGGCCTCTCGCACGGTGGTGTGGACGCAGACCTCGGTGGTGACGCCGCAGACCAGCAACGTCTCGATGCCGCGATTGCGCAGCATCAGGTCGAGATCGGTCTGGTAGAAGGCGCCCTTGCCGGGCTTGTCGATCACGGGTTCTTCCGCGAGCGGCGCCAGCGTCGGGACGATGTCGTGCCCAGCCTCGCCGCGGACCAGGATGCGGCCCATCGGCCCCGGCGCGCCGATGCGCTTCTCGGGTGGGCCGCGCTCGACTTTGGCGCGCGGCGCGTCCGACAGGTCGGGCCGGTGCCCCTCGCGGGTATGGATGACGAGCATGCCGGTGGCGCGTGCGCCGGCGAGGATGCGCCGACAGGGCTCGACCGCTGCCATCAGCAACGAGACGTCGTTGCCGAGCGCCGCGCCGAAGCCCCCGGGCTCGAGGAAGTCGCGCTGCATGTCGATGATCACGAGCGCGGTGCGCGCCAGGTCGATGCTGAGCGGGAACGGCTTCGCGGCGATCTCGGAGCGGCTCATGGCGGCCTCCGTCGGGGCTGACGGAACAGGCTTTGCAAGGGCTGTGCCTGCCGGCGTTTCCGTCCGGTGGAAAGCACAAGAGCCTGGAAGGGGCGGCAATGGCTTTGAAATCGTCGACGAAACCGGCCGGGTTTGACGCTGCGGCCTCGTGTTGAAGACCGTGACGGAATCATACGGCGAGCGCCCTCGCCGGTTCCTGGCCCGAAGGATGCATAATCTTTGCATGCAATGGCTAGAAAATTGCCTAATCTATAGGCTGACTTAAAAAATGGACATGACCTCGTGCCGACGCTGACCAGTATCCTCGCCAGCCATCACGACGGCAGCCGCAAGCTCGCCGAGACGATCGCCGCAAGCTATGCCTGCCTGCGCGCCCATGACGACGAGGCGCTGTTCATCAGCCTGAAGCCCGAGGCGGATGCGCTGGCGGAGGCGGAGCGCTTGCAGGCGGAGGGCCCGCAAGGTCGCGCACTCTGGGGCGTGCCGGTCGCCGTGAAGGACAATATCGACGTCGCCGGCCTGCCGACCACCGCCGCCTGCCCGGCCTATGCCTACACACCGGGCCATGACGCCAGGGCTGTCGCACGTCTGAAGGCGGCCGGCGCGATCATCATCGGCAAGACCAATCTCGACCAGTTCGCGACCGGCCTCAACGGCACCCGCTCGCCTTATGGGACGCCTCGCAACGCCTTGCGTGCCGATCTTGTTCCCGGCGGCTCGAGCTCGGGGTCGGCCAGCGCGGTCGCCGCCGGCATCGTCCCGGTCGCGCTCGGCACGGACACGGCAGGTTCGGGCCGCATACCGGCCGGCCTGCAGAACCTCGTCGGCCTCAAGCCGAGCGTCGGCCTCGTTCCGACGGCCGGCGTCGTACCGGCCTGCCGCACGCTCGATTGCGTTTCCGTCTTCGCACTGACGGTCGAGGACGCCTGGCTCGTCCTGCAGGCTCTGGCGGGGCCGGATGCGAACGACCCGTTCTCCCGGCCTGTCCCGCTCGGGCGGCTCGGCGCCCGCCCGCCGCGTCTGCGGCTCGGAGTACCGCGCCAGCGCGACCTGGATTTCGCCGGCGACGATGCGGCGCGAACGAGCTTCGAAGGCGCCATCGTGCAGGCGCAAGCTCTCGGCGCCGAGATCGTGGCTGTCGACATGGCGCCTTTCTACGAGACCGCGCGCTTGCTCTATGACGGCCCCTGGGTCGCCGAGCGCTGGCTCGCCATCCGCGACCTTCATGAAAGCGCCCCAGACGCTATCCTGCCGGTGATCCGCGCGGTCATCGCGGGCAAACCCTTGCCCGACGCCGCCGCCACCTTCGCTGGCCGCTATCGCCTCGCCGAGCTCGCCCTCGCCGCACGCGCCGCACTGAAAGGCCTCGACGCGCTGATGGTGCCGACGGCGCCGCGGCCGGTGACACTGGCCGAGATGGCGGCCGATCCGATTGGCGCCAATTCCATGCTCGGCCGCTACACCAATTTCGTGAACCTGCTCGATCTCTGTGCCCTGGCCGTCCCCGCCGGCCTCGCGGCCGACAGCACGGCGAGCGGCGTCACCTTCATCGCGCCGAGCGGTCACGACGCGGCGCTGGCCTCGATCGGCGCCGCCTTCCACGCCGCATCCGGCCTGCCGCTCGGCGCGACCGGCGTGCCGCATCCGGCCCTGGCGGAGCTGCCTGCCGGCGCTGCACCGGGCACGGTCGAGATCGCTGTCGTCGGCGCCCATCTCTCCGGCATGCCGCTCAACGGCGAATTGACGGCGCTGGGCGGCAGCTTTCTGCGCGCCACGACGACCACGGCGGATTATCGCCTCTTCGCCTTGCCTGGCGGCCCGCCGGCGCGGCCCGGCCTGCTGCAGGTGCGCACCGGCGAGGGCGCGCCGATCGCGCTCGAAGTCTGGTCGCTGCCGGTCGCGGGCTTCGGCAGCTTCGTCGCCGGCATACCAGCACCACTCGGCATCGGCACGCTCGCGCTCACCGACGGCACGCGGGTCAAGGGCTTCCTCTGCGAGGCGATCGCCACGGACGGCGCCCGCGACGTCACCGATTTCGGCGGCTGGCGCGCCTTTTGCGCGGCACAGGCGAGCACAGCCTAGCCGGCTACCGCCTCCGCATAGCTCCGGAACGCGTCGCGCACGATGCCGATATGGGCGCGCATCGCAGCCGACGCTCCGGGCTGGTCGCCGCGCAGGATCGCCTGCACGATCAGGTCGTGCTCCGCATAGGACCCGCCCAGACGACCGGCGGCGCGGAACTGGGCCCGGCGGAAGGGCGCGACGCGAGCCCGCGTCATCAGGGCCAGCTCGGCGAGGTAGCCGTTGTGCGAACCCGCATAGATCGCCGCATGGAAGGCTTCGTTCTTCGCGTGATAGTCCGCCGGTTCCCCCTTCTGGACGAGCAGGCGCAACGCCTCGTGCAGCATCTCGAGCCCGCGGCGCTCGCCGACCGTCATGTTGCGGGCGGCGAGGCCGGCGCAGAGCGCCTCGAGCTCCGCCATCGCCTCGAACATGTCGTTGAGCTCGCGCGGCGTCGGCAAGGCGACGACGGCGCCGCGATGCGGGCGGACGCGGACCAGTCCGGAGGCTGAAAGCTGGCGGATCGCTTCCCGGACCGGCGTGCGCGAGACCCCGAAACGAGCGGCGAGCTCCTGCTCGTCGAGCGGTGTACCCGGCTCCAGCATGCCCGAGACGATCTCATCGGCGAGCATGGCCCGCAGCGTCTCCGTCCTCGTGCGCGGCTGCGAGGCCGGTTTCGGCTTGTCGGAAAGGGCGGCTTGGCGCGGCATCGATTGCGTCCGGATCAGCGGATTCGCTTGATCGTTCTTAGCAGGCGGGAGCCGCAGCGTCATGGCACGGTGCCGGGGCGGCAGCCCCGGTTCACTCGGCGATCACGCTGACATGGGCGGCAACCACCCGCCAACCCTCGGCAAACTTCACCCAGGTCTGGCTCTGGCGCCCGACCTTGCCGGCCATCGAGTCGCGCCGGAACAGTGTGCTGGCGGTCGCCATCGCTTCGCCATAGCTGGTGATGACCGTGCGCTCCAGGGTCCGCTCCAGCCCGACGGGCGAGCGCGCCGAGCGGAAGGCCGCGATCTCCGAATAGCCATAGAGGTTCTCGGCCACGCCATAGCGCAGTGTCTCGGGAGCGTCCTTGAACAGGCGGTCGAGCGTCGCGACGTCGTTGCTCGTCAGCGCGCGCTCGTACTCGGCGAAAGCCGCCTCGACTTCGGCCAGCACGGCCGGGTCGTTGATCCTCATCGGCGTCTCCTCATCCAGTCGTCAGCGTTCCCACCTCCCGCTGCCGCTCACAGCGGCGGATGCGGAATCGCGGTCAGCAGCTCCTTGGTATACTCGTCCTGCGGCGCGCCCAGCACCGCCTCGGCCGTGCCTTCCTCGACGATCCGGCCACCGCGCATGACGATCACGCGGTCACAGAGCAGGCGCACGACGTTCAGATCGTGCGAGACGAAGATGTAGCTCATGCGAAGGCGCTGCCTTAGCTCCTCGAGCAGATTGAGCACCACCGCCTGCACGGAGACGTCGAGCGCCGCCGTCGGCTCGTCGAGGATGACGAGATCGGGATCGAGCGCGATGGCGCGCGCGATGCCGACACGCGCCTTCTGCCCTCCGGAGAGCTGATGCGGGAAGCGGTCGATCAGCTCGACCGGCAGCCCGACCAGCGTGGCGAGCTCCTCGCAGCGGGCGCGCAAGGCGTCGCGGCCACGTATCGTGCCCATGCGCAGGACGGGATCGAGAATGGCGCGCTCGGCCGTGAAACGCGGATTCAGGCTGTCGGTGGGATCCTGAAACACCATCTGGATGCGCCGGCGCAGCGGCGTCAGCGCGAATTGCCGCGCGGGAATCGTGCCGATGTCCTGCCCGTCGAAGACGATGCGGCCCGCTGTCGGATCGAGCAATCGGTTGACCATCATCGAGGTTGTCGACTTGCCGCAGCCGGATTCGCCGACGAGCCCGAGCGTTTCGCCGCGCCGGACGGTGAAGCCGATGCCGTCGACGGCGCGGAAAGCAGGCTTCTCCGGTTCGGACCTGCCGGTCAGCTTCGCAAGGAGGGAGCCTGCCGCCGGACGCGGATATTCCTTGACCAGGTTCTCGACGAGGAGCAGCGGCGCGACCTTGTCGTTCGCGACCACCTGCGGCCGGGGCGCGGCCGGTACCTTCGCCGCCGTCTCCGGCAAGAGGTCGTGCAAGGCCATTCCGACCCGCGGCGTCGCCCGCATCAACCGGCGCGTATAGGCGTGCTGCGGATTGCGGAAGATCTCGGCCGCGTCCGCGGTCTCGACGACGCGACCCTTCTCCATCACCACGACCTTGTCGCAATAGGCGGCGGCAAGGCCGAGATCATGGGTGATCAGGATGGTCGACATGCCGCGCTCGCGGGTGAGCTCGACGATCAGGTCCATCACCGCCTTCTGCGTGGTGACGTCGAGACCGGTCGTCGGCTCGTCTGCGATCAGCAGCTGCGGCTGGCAGGCAAGGGCGAGCGCGATCACGACGCGCTGGCACATGCCACCCGAAAGCTCGAAGGGATAGGCGTCGTAGCGCTCCTGCGGACGGGCGATCCGCACCTTCTCCAGCGCCTCGATCGCCTTTTCTCGTGCCGTCGCCCGCGTCGCCTGGACATGCTGGAGCAGCACGTCCTCGATCTGCTTGCCGACCTTGCGGATCGGGTTCAGCGCGGCGCGCGGGTTCTGGAAGATCATCGAGATCTCGCGTCCGCGCAGGTCGCGCATCTGCGCTTCGCTCGCCCCGACGAGGTCGATGCCCGAGAAGCCGATCGAACCTTCGGCGACGCGGCCGGCGCGGTCGAGGATGCGCACCACCGCATAGGAGGTGACGGACTTGCCCGAGCCGGACTCGCCGACGATCGCGACGGTCTCGCCCTTGCCCACTTCGATGTCGATCGACTTCACCGCCTGGACCTTGCCGCGGCGGGTCGCGAACTCGACGGTGAGATTCTTGACGTCGAGGAGCGGCTTGGCGGTCATGGCTCAGTTCCTCCGCTGCGGGTCGACGAGATCGCGCACGCCGTCGCCGAGCAGGTTGAAGCAGAACACCGCCGTCATCAGCGCCAGGCCGGGAAAGAAGGCGATCCACCATTCGCCCGAGACGATGAAGCTGGCGCCCTCTGCGACCATGATCCCCCATTCCGGCGTCGGCGGACGCACGCCGAGGCCGATGAAGGACAGGCCGGCGGCGTTGAGGATGGCGTAGCCCATGGTCAGTGACATCTGCACTGCCATGATCGGCATGATGTTGGGCACGATCTGCGTCAGCAGAAGACGCCATTCCGAATTGCCGGAAAGCCGCGCGGCCTGGACGAAGCCGGCTCCGCGCCGGACATTGGCCTCGGCCCGGGCGACGCGGGCATAGAGCGGGAAATTGATGATCGCGGTGGCGATCACGATGTTGGTCACGGAATTGCCAAGCGCCGCAACGATGCCCATGGCGAGCACGAAGAGTGGGAAGGCCATGATCGTGTCGGCGACGCGCCCGACGATCGTATCGACCCAGCCGCCGAAGAAACCGGCGGCGACACCGGCGAGCCCCCCGAGCAGGAAGACGAGTGCGACCGAGGCGACGGCGATGGTGAAGTCGAGCCGTGTCGCGGTCACGACGCGGCTGAAGATGTCGCGCCCGAGCTGGTCGGTGCCGAACCAGTGGGCGGCGCTCGGCGGCTTGAGCGCCGAACTGGTGTTCGAGGCGAGCGGATCGTAAGGCACGACCAGCGGCCCGAAAATCGCGGCAAACAGGATCAGGGCGAACAGACCGAAGGCGAGCCCGGTGACCGGGTTCTCCGCGACGATGTGCTTCGCGTGCGCCAGCAGGGAGGTCGAGGGCGGGGCCTCGAAGCGCAGCGGCGGCGGCTCGACCTTGCTCATGTCGTTCATCGCGTCAGCCCTCCAGCCGCACGCGCGGATCGATCACGCCGTAGAGGATGTCGATCGCGAGGTTCAGGGCGACGTAGAGGATCGCCATGGTGAGCACGAAGCCCTGGATCGGCGCGTAGTCGGAGGCGATCAGCGCCTCGACCGCATAGGAGCCGACACCCGGCCAGGCGAAGACCTTCTCGACGAGGACATTGGCGCCGAGCAGGAAGGAGAAGACCATGCCGAGCGTGGTGACGACCGGCAGCATGGCATTGCGGAAGGCGTAGGTGCCGATAACCGTCCGCGAGGACAGGCCGCTGGCGCGGGCGGTACGAACGAAATCAGCGCCGAGCACGGCGAGCATCGAGGCACGGGTCATCCGCGTGATCGGCGCCAGCGAGAAGATCGCCAGCGTCAGGGCCGGCAGCAGGATCTGCGAGAGCGCGGCGCGGAAGGTTTCGGGATCGCGCGCGATGACGCTGTCGACCAGCAGGAAGCCGGTAACCCGCGGCGGTTCGGAGAAGAAGACGTCGAGTCGGCCCAGTGGCGCCGGCGCCCAGCCGAGGATGAAGTAGAAGACATAGACCAGCAGCAAGCCGGTGAAGAAGACCGGCAGCGAGACGCCGGCCGTCGCGACGATGCGGCAGAGATGGTCGATCCAGGAGCCCTGCCTGACCGCCGCGAGCACGCCGAGCGGCAACGCGATCGCCATCGAGATCAAAAGGCCGAACAGGGTCAGTTCGGCGGAGGCAGGCAGGCGCTGGGCGAGATCGGCCGTCACCGGCTGCCCCGTCGTCAACGACTGGCCGAGATCGCCCTTCACCAGCGCCGACACATAGGAAACGAACTGGACCGGCAAGGGCTGGTCGAGCCCGAGCTTGCCGCGGATCTCGGCGATGGCCTGCGGCGTCGCTGCCGGCCCGGCGAAATAGGCCGCCGTGTCGCCGGGCAGCACCCGCGTCAGCAGGAAGGTGACGATGATGACGCCGAGGATCGACGGAATCGTCGTCTTCAGCCGGGCGATGATCAGGCCGAGCATGGTGGAGCCTCCGCTGCTGCCGTCAATCCGAAGCGCGCCGCAGGCGTGAGCCCGGGCTGATGGCCTGTTTCGTGCGTCCTCACACTTTGGTCAGGTAGCGGAAGTCCGGCTCGCGGCAGGGCTGGAACTGGTAGCCGCCGATCGACTTTTGCAGCGCGACGTCATGGGTCGGCTGGTTGATCGGCACCATCGGCACCTCGGCGTTCACCAGCTTGATGAAGTCGACGACATTGGCGTCGTAGGCGGCCTTGTCGGAGGCGAAGCGGGCCGCATCGACCAGCTTGTCCAGCGCCGGATTCTGGTAGGCGGCGATGTTGAAGATCGAATTGTTGCCGTGCATCGTCCAGAACAGGTAGTAGTCGGGGTAGTCGAGCCAGCCGGCGAAGCGATTCAGCACCATCGGATTGGTCTTCTTGGCGATCTCGGTACGGAAATTCGCGCCCGGGACCTTGTTGATCTCGACGGTGATCCCGATCGCAGCCAGCGACTCCTTTATCAGCACGGCCATCGGCTCGGCGACGGTGGCGTTGCCGGCGTCGAAATACAGCGTGGTCGTGAACGGGCCACCAGCGGCGTCGACCAGCGCTTTGGCCTTGGCGACGTCGGTCTTGTAGGGGAAGGGTTGCGGCCAGGCGACCTTGGGCGTCGTGCCGCCCGACATGTCGACACCGCGCCCGAACAGCGAGGCCTGCAGGATTTTCTCATAGGGCATCACCCAGGCGACCGCCTGGCGCAGCCGCACATCCTTGAACGGGCCGACCTGCGTGTTGAGATAGCAGCCCCAGACGCCGTTGGGGATCGGCACCCCGACGACATTGACCTTGCCGGCGTCGAGCAGGTCCTTGAAATCCTTGGGCGGCAGCCCGTACGACACATCGGCGTCGCCGCGCTCCATCAGTGCCCGACGCGTCGCAGGTGAGGCGATGTCTCGCGCGATGATGCGACGCAGCTGCGGCAGCTTTCCGCAGGCCCAGGCATCGTTGCGGGCATAGATCGTCTCGACGCCCGGCTTCCAGCTCTCGACCTTGTAGGCGCCGGAGCCGGCGATGTTGTTCTTGAGATACTCCTTGGCATGGGGGTCGCCACCGCTGTTCTGGATGGCGAGTTCGGAGTCGAAGACGAAGGGGATGGTCACGGCGAGATTGGGCAGAGTCATCTTGTCCTTGCGGACGAAGTCGACGCGGAAGGTCTTGTCGTCGACGACGACGAACTGCTCGGGCTTCTCCAGCGAGCCGGCATTCATCTGGGTCGTCGCGAAGCCGCCGATCGTACAGGCACGGTCGAGCGACCATTTCACGTCCTTCGCCGTCACCGGGCGGCCGGAGTGGAATTTCGCGTCGCGCAGCTTGAAGGTGCAGCTCATGCCGTCGGAAGCGAGCTGCCAGCTTTCGGCCAGCTCGCCCTCGAGTTCGCCCATCGCGACCTGATGACCGCCGCCGCCGGGAATCGGCACCGGCTTGAAGCGCAGCAGGCGATCATAGCAGTTCAGTGCGACGCCATTCACCGGCTGCGACGAGCCGATGCCCTGCATGTCCAGGCTGTTCGGTCCGTATTCCTGCACGAGCAGGAGCGTCTCGCTCCGGCTCGGCGCCTGTGCGCTCGCGCCCTGCCTCATGACGAACGGAGCAGCCAAACCTCCAGCGATAGCCGCGCGACGCGTGATAGCCATTGTGCTCTCCCCGATTGCTGCCGGAGCCCATGCAAAGGTCCGAACGCTTCATCTCGGGGAGGCCAATGCAGTTACCGTGCCGGTTCACAACCCCTCGATAACAAGGGGTTTACGTCCATCAGGGGTCTCTCACTCTCGTCGTTGCATACATTTGGCAAAATTCTGCTCAATTAATTTGCAGCTGATTTTCAGCGCTGTGAGCAGCCACCTAGGTTGGCGGCACCTGTACGCGGACGGCTCGCTTCCCAGACGGCCGCGGCCCGTGCTGGTTGCCAAAGTTGATGGCGCATCGCCATTGTGAGCGGTGCCCAACTGGTCTGCCGGAAAGCGAACACCCTCGAAGCGCGGAACTGGCGGAGGGCGCCAGCATGTGCGGGCTATTGTGCTTTCAGCTTTCGATAGGTGCGGGTCTCCCGCGTGACCCACCCGCGAAACGCCACGACGCTCGATAGCTGTGCCTTTCGCTCGGGGTAAACCGCGTAATAGGAATCTCCGGACAGGATTGGTGGCCCGAACGGCAGGTGGAGTTCGCTGCGCGCCAGCTCGTCCTCAATGTAGCAGATGGGCACGATTGCGATGCCGATCCCCTGCACTGCGGCGTTGATGAGCATTTCTGTATGGGCGAAGCGCGTGCCCTGGATTCGGCCCTGATAATTCAGTCCGGAAAGCCGCAGCCAATGCAGCCACATGCTGGGGCGGCTCGCGTTCTGCAGTGTGGGGAACTGCGCGAAATCCCTGTTTTCGAGCTTCGTACCGAGATCGATCAGCTTCGGAGAAGCCACGATAGCGATTTCTTCGGCGAATAGTTCGACTGATCTGGCGTTGAGCCAGGTTCCGACGCCGCGGAGGATGGCAATGTCGAGGCGCGTGGTTTCGAAGTCGAGGTCGGCAGGCGCCAGTGTGACTTCCACCGGGATGTCCGGGTGCGCGCGGATGAACGTTTCGATGCGTCTGGGCAGCCAACGCGCGCCCAATGTAGGATGCGTGCCGATCATCAGGGAGCTGTCGACGGAGCGTCCGCGCACCGCGTCGATCGTGATCTCCTGGAGCTTGTCGAGCGTCAGCGCGAGGTCCCGGTAATAGTTGGCGCCCACTTCGGTCAGAACGAGGCGCGGGCCCGACCGGTGAAACAGCGGCACGCCGAGGAATTTCTCGAGATTGTGGATCTGCCGGCTGATGCCGCTTTGCGTGAGCCCGAGATCCTCGGCCGCTTTCGTGAAATTCATGAATCGCGCTGCCGCCTCGAAGGCGTGCAATGCGGATAGCGATGGCAGATAACGCCTCATGAGACCCTCGCAGCCATCATGATTAAAAGTCATTCTAGACGAAGTTTTCAACGTTTTTGTTTCGCCCGGGGCTCATCCAAACTCGGATCGTCCGGCTCAATAAATGGAGCGCGAGCGACCGGTCCGAGGGGGATCGGAACCTGCTCAGGCGTGCTGAACCAGAGCCGCGTATGAACGGAGAGGGGAAGAGTATGGACAGGCGCGAATTCACCAGGCTCATGGGCTTGGGCGGCGTTGCTGCCGCGGCGGGCCTTTATACCGGCAACGGCGCTCTCGCGGCCGGCTCGCTGGAGCGGGTGAAATCCTCCGGAACCTTGCGCATCGGCGCCGTCGCGGACGGCGCGCCCTACTACCAGAAGCTGGTGACGGACGGCAGCTGGCGCGGCTTCTACATCGATATCTGCAAGAAGCTCGCGGACGATCTCGGGCTCAAGATGACGATCCTCGAGACGACCTGGGGCAACTCGGTGCTCGATCTCCAGGCCGACAAGGTCGACGTGTTCTTCGGTCTCAATCCCACGCCGGAGCGGCAGAAGGTCATCGATTTCTCCGGCCCGGTCTTCAAGAACGCCTTCACGATGGTGACGAAGAAGGGCCTCGGCGCAAAAACCTGGAGCGATTTCAACAAGCCGGAGATGCGGATCGGCGTCGATGCAGGCTCTTCGCATGACGCGGCCGTCACCCGGCTCGCGCCGCAAGCCCAGGTCTCCCGACTCAAGACAGCGAGCGATGCGACCGCCGCTTTGCAGGCGGGGCGTGTCGATGCCCAGTGCCTGGTTCTGATCCTGTCGCTTTCGCTGCGCGCCAAGAACGCCGCGCTCGGCGAGATCGTCATGCCGACGCCGGCGGACTTCACGACCTCGAATGCGGGCTTCCGGCGCGAGGCCGACCAGTCCTGGCGCGAGTTCGTCGATGGCTGGATCAGCAAGGAACGCGAGAGCGGCTTCATCAAGAATGCCGTCGTCAAGAACATGGAACTCGTCGGCGTCAAAGAGAGCGACTTTCCCCCCGGTTTCGAAATCTGATGGTCTAGTATGGAGGGGCTTCGGCTCCTCCATGCGCGATTTCGATCACGGGAATTCACCACAATGTATGAATGGGATTTCTCGATCCTGTGGGGCTACCGTTGGTTGCTCCTGCAGGGTCTGGGCGTAACTGTGGCGTTCACGGCCGCCACGGTGGTGGGCGGCCTGGTCATCGGCATGACCGCGGCGATCTGCCTTCTGTCCCGCTTCAAGATCCTGCGCGGCCTCGCTCTCGGCTTCATCGAGATCTTTCGCTGCACGCCGGTCCTCGTGCAATTGATCTGGTGCTATTACGCGCTGCCGATGATCGCGGGCATCGAGATGACCCCGGTCACGGCCTCGCTTCTCGCCTTGTCCTGCTATGGCGGCTCGTTCTACGCCGAGATCATCCGCGGCGGCATCGTCTCGATCGACTCGGGTCAGTCCGAAGCGGCTTCGGCGCTTGGAATGACGCCGGGCCTCGCAATGCGCCGCATCATCCTGCCGCAGGCGCTGCGCCGGATGCTCCCCGCGCTGATGAACCAGTCGATCCTGCAGTTCAAGAACACGTCCCTGGTGTCCGTTCTGGCGGTCCCGGATCTGGTCTATCAGGGCCAGATCGCAGCTCACGACAGCTTCCGCCCGCTGGAGACCTATACGGCCGTGGCGGTCGCCTATTTCATGATCCTTTTCCCGCTCACGCTGTATGTGCGCCGCCGCGAACGCCGATTGGGAGAAGCCCGATGACGGCGAAAGCCCCGATGATCGAGATCTCGCGGCTGCGGAAGTGCTTCGGGCAGCTGGAGGTGCTGAAGGACATCAGCCTGCAGGTCGAGCAGGGCGGTGTCGTCGCGCTCCTGGGCCCTTCGGGCTCGGGCAAGTCGACGCTGCTGCGGTGCGTCAACCTGCTGGTTGTGCCCGATGACGGAGCCATTCGCGTCGGGGACACCAGCTTCCAGTTCGGCAGATCGGTGCAGCAGCCGAAGGCCAAGCCGCTGGCGGCCTTCCGATCCCGCACCGGCATGGTGTTCCAGAGCTTCAATCTTTTTCCGCACATGTCGGTCCTGGGCAACGTCATCGAGGCTCCGATCCATGTGAAGGGATTGGACAGGAAGACGGCGACCGAGCAGGCCATGGCCCAGCTCGAGAAGGTCGGGCTTGCGGACCGCGCCTCGCAAATGCCCGACACGCTGTCGGGCGGCCAGAAGCAGCGTGTCGCGATCGCCCGGGCGCTGGCCATGGAACCGGAGGTCATGCTGTTCGACGAAGCGACCTCGGCCCTCGATCCCGAGCTGGTCGGCGAGGTCCTGCAGGCGATCCAGAAGCTCGCCGCCGACGGGATGACGATGATGATCGTCACCCATGAAATCGCCTTCGCGCGCGAGGTCGCGGACCGCGTCGTCTTCATGCGCGATGGCTACGTCGTCGAAGAAGGGCCGGCGCGCGAGGTGATCGATACCCCCCGCATGGATGCGACACGCACCTTCCTCAGCCACTTCCATCGTGTGGGTGACCGCACGAGCGCGAGCGCGCCATGAGTGCGGCCCGGCGCATCTACCTGGTGACGGGGGCAGCGAGCGGCATTGGGCAGGCGACGGCGCTCGCATTGTCTAGCCCCGATGCTGGACTGCTGCTCCATACGCGGGCCAACAAGGTCGGTCTTGAGGCCGTCGCCCGCGCGGCGTCGGAATGTGGCGCCGACGTTGCAACCGTGCTCGGCGATCTCGCTGATCCGGGCTGCCCGGCCGCGTTGGTGGAAGCCGCCGCCGCTCGCTTCGGGCGGCTCGACGCCTTGATTTGCGTCGGCGGCGCAGCGCGGCGTGGCCCAGCGAGCACCCTGTCGCGAGAGGTGCTTCACACAGCGCTCGACGAAAGCGTCCTTGCCCTCGTCGCATTCCTCAAGGTCGCACGCCCCCTGCTCATGACAAGCGCGGCGCCGCGGCTCATCGCCACATCTTCCTTCACGGCTCACCTATTGCGTAGCGATCTCGATGCCTTTGCGGCAACGGCCGCCAGCCGCGCCGCGCTCGAGACCACCGTTCGGCTCCTGGCGCGCGAGGTCGCGGCGGATGGCATCACCATCAACGCCGTGGCACCGGGACTGATCCGCAAGGATGAGGGGCAGGGCAGCAAGCTGTCACCTGAAGCGATCGCCCGGATGGAAGCCATCGTTCCGATCGGGAGACGCGGCACACCCGAAGAAGTCGCCTCGGTCATCGCTTTCCTTGCCTCGCCGGCCGCATCCTATGTCACCGGTCAGATCTGGCACGTCAACGGAGGGCTCCTGTGAGCGCCGCAACCATCGAACGCATCAGAATTTTCCTGGTCGAAAGCCCGATCAAGATGCAGCGGCAACAGGGCGTCGGCGACGTCAAGGGCACGGTGAAGCGTGTCCTGGTCGAACTGACCTCTTCCTCCGGCATCGTCGGCTGGGGCGAGGCGGCGCCCTGGGAAGTGTTCACCGGAACGGCCGAGGCCGCCGTCGCGGCCCTCGACATCTACCTGCGCCCGCTCGTCATCGGCGCACGGATCGACCGGATCCGCGCGCTCACCTTGCAGATGAAGAAGGCGCTCGTCGGCCATGGCGAAGCCAAGCTCGCGATCGAAACGGCGATGTTCGACATTCTCGGCCAGTCGTCGGGGCTTTCGATCGCCGATCTGCTCGGCGGGCGCGTTCGCGACAGCATCCCGCTGTCCTTCTCCATCGCCGATCCTGACTTCGACGCCGACATGCGCCGCATGGAGGAGATGGTCCCGCGCGGCAATCGCATCTTCAAGGTGAAGACCGGGGTGAAGAGCCACAAGGAGGACGTGGCTCATCTCGAAGCCATGCGGAACGCCTTCGGTGACGGGATCGACCTTCGGATCGACTATAACCAGGCGCTCCAGCCCTTCGGCGCGATCAAGAAGCTGCGCGACGTCGACCAGTTCAAGCCGACCTTCATCGAGCAGCCGGTGCCGCGGGATTGCCTGGCGGCGATGGCCTCCTTCGCCGCGGATCTGGATACCCCGATCCTCGCCGACGAAAGCTGCTTCGATGCCCGCGACCTGCAGGAGATCATCAGGCTGCAAGCGGCCGACGCGATCTCGGTCAAATTGATGAAGACCGGCGGGATGCTCACCGCGCAGGCGCTGATGGCCCTCGCTGATCTCGCCAGCATCCCCGGCTATGGCGGAACGTTGTACGAGGGCGGCATCGCGCTCGCGGCCGGCACGCAGTTCATCGCGGCAACCCCGGGCATTTCGCTCGGCTGCGAATTCTACATGCCTCATCACGTCCTGACCGAAGATGTCCTCGAAGAGAAGATCGAGAACCGCAATGGCGAAGTCGTCGTGCCCGATGGGCCTGGCCTGGGAATTCGCGTGTCCGAAAACTCGCTGAGATCGAACGCGCGCATTCTCGCGGAACGCTAAGGCCCGATTGAAACCACCGCTGCTTTTCCTGCCGATTACGGCTCCGCCGTGACGGAGATGAGAACTATTGGCCAAACGCCAGGAAATGATCATGCCTAGCGCCGCGAAAACGCACACACTGGTCATCGGCAGCGGCATCGTCGGAGCCTGCAGCGCGCTGGAACTCGCGCGTGCGGGCCATGCGGTGACTCTGATCGATGCCGGCGAGCCGGCTGGCAGGCAGTCTGCAAGCTATGGCCATGGCTGCTGGATCAGCCCCGCATCGGTCGTGCCCATGTCGATGCCCGGCCTCTGGAAGAAGATCCCGGGCTATCTGCTGAACCCGAATGGGCCATTGGTCATTCGGTGGCGCCATGTTCCGCGGCTCCTGCCGTGGCTGCTTCGCTTCCTGTGGTCGGGTTCCTCCGTGCGGCGTGTCGAGGCGACCGCCCGCGCGCTCGACCGGCTGCTCCACGACAGCCCCGAGCGTCACCAGGCATTGAGCCGCGAGATCGGCACGCCCGATCTGATCCGGCTCGAAGGCCTGCTCTACGCCTATCCCGACAGGAAGGCGTTCGAGGCGGAAGGCTTGTCCTGGCATCTGCGGGCGATGACCGGGCTGCGATGGCGAGAGCTCGACGCCGGCACACTGGCGGAAAGGGAGCCCGATCTCGATAGGCGCTACACATTCGGCGTCCTGGCGGAGGATGGCGCTCATTGCGTCGATCCTGCGGCCTATGTTGCCGCGATCGTCGACACCGCGCGTGAGCATGGCGCGAAGGTGGTTCGCGCCACGGCGAGCGGCATCGCCCTCGACGGAAAGCGCCTTGTCGGTGTCCGCACCGATGCGGGGCTGATCGAATGCGACCGGGTCGTCGTCGCAGCGGGGGTTTGGTCGAAACGGCTGGCGCGCTCGGCGGGCGATCATATCCCGCTGGAAAGCGAGCGCGGCTATCACGGCGTCGTCGCTCTGGAATCCGGCGGTCCACGCCATCCGGTGATGCCGAGCGACGGCAAGATGGCGAATACGCCGACATCGGCAGGGCTGCGGCTGTCCGGCCAGGTCGAGCTGGCATCGGTCGATACACCTCCGAACTGGGGCCGGGTCGATATCCTGATCGACCATGCTCGCGCGACCTATCCTGCACTGGCCGAGATGCCGCGGCGTCCCATCGACAGGTGGATGGGGCATCGGCCCTCTACCCCTGACGGACTTCCCGTGATCGGCCGGTCCTCGCTTTCGCCGGATGTCTTCTACGCCTTCGGGCATGGCCATGTCGGCTTTGCCGCAGGCCCGGCGACGGGGCGCATCGTCGCCGAGCATGTCGCCGGCCTGCCGGGCGCTTCCGACATCGAAGCCTATTCGCCGCGGCGCTTCAGGCTCGGCCGGCTTCTGTCATGAGCGTCAACGCGAGCCATTTCCAAGCCGAAAGCCGGACAGGCTGAGCCGTTGCCGGCTTCATCGATCACCAAACCTTGTCGGAGATGAGAGAATGCGTGGCGCAGATATCCTGGTCGAGATGCTGATCGGCTACGGCGTCGAGGTCGTCTTCGGCGTGCCGGGCGACACGAACGTGCCGTTCTACGAAGCACTGCAGGAGCGCGAGGATCGCATTCGCCATGTCATGGCCCGCGACGAGCGCTCGGCAGGCTACATGGCCGATGCCTATGGCCGGTTCACCAGGAAACCCGGCGTCTTCGAATGTCCGTCGGGCGCCGGCGCCATGTATTCTCTGCCGCCGGTCGCCGAATCCAACTCCTCCTCGGTGCCCGTCATCCTGCTGACGATCGACATTCCCTTGCCGGGCGAAGGTCGCGGCGTGCTGACCGAGCTCGATTGCGCGCGCCTGTTCGAGCCGGTCACCAAGATGTCCGTGCAGGTCAAGTCGGCCGAGAAGCTGCCCGAGATCATCCGCCGGGCGTTCCGCGTCGCCTGCTCCGGCAAGCCCGGCGCCGTCCACCTGCAGATCCCGGAGGACATGCTTCTGGCCGAGGTCGACCCGGCGCGGATTTCTCTTCATGTCGAAGATGAGTGCAGGGAGTTTCCAGCCTATCCGACGCTCCCCACTCCGGAAAAGCTCGACACGCTGGTCTCGCTGCTCACCGGCAGCAGGCGCCCGCTCATCGTCTCCGGCGGCGGCGTCAATCGCTCTTGCGCAGGTCCGCAGGTGACGGAGCTGGCCGAGCGCCTGAACATTCCGGTCTGCACCACCATGACCGGACAGGGCACCATGCCTGACGACCATCGCCTGGCGGTCGGCGTGATCGGTGACAACGGCTTCCACCCGCATGCCAACTGGGCGCTGGAACATGCCGATTTCGTGCTCTTCGTCGGCTCCCGCATGGGCTCCGTCGTCACGATCGGCTGGACGTTCCCGAAGATCACGCTGAACAAGCGCGTCGCCCAGATCGACATCGATCCGGAGATCATGGCGAACAACTACGAGAACGTCCTGTCGATCCCCGGTGATGCCAAGCTCGTCCTGCAGCGCCTGATCGAGATGGCGCCTGCCGACAATGATGCCGGCAGGACCCAGGAATGGGTCGATGAGCTCAACGATCTGCGCGCGAATTTCTGGGCGAATGCCGAAGTTCTGTTGAACTCGGAAGCAACGCCTCTGCGGCCGGAACGCGCCGTGCGCTGCTTCAACGAGGCTCTGGAGCTCTATGGCAGGCCCGCCCACATCTATTCGGACGCGGGCACGCCGACGCCGCACATGACGCGCTTTCTCAAGCTCAGGGACCGCAGCACGCGCTTTGCCATTCCGCGTGCTTTCGGCGGGCTCGGCTCGGCGCTTCCCGCCACGGTGGGGGCGTGGTTCGCGGACAAGGAGCGCCGGCCGATCGGCATGTTCGGCGACGGGTCCTTCGGGATGTCGGTTGGCGAACTGGAAACGCTGGTCCGCCTGCAGGTGCCGGCCATTCTCCTGCTGTTCAACAACGGCACGTTCGGATGGATCAAAGGGCTGCATCGGCTGAAGGGGCACAATCAGTGCTTCGGCGTCGATTTCACGCCTCCCCGAGGCCAGGCGATCGCCGAGGCCTTCGACGTCAAAGCCTGGACCGCCACGAATTCCGAGGAGCTGGACTCCGCACTGGCCAAGGCGTTCGCCTACACCGACGGACCCTGCCTGATCGATATTCACGTCGAGTCGATCGCGGATCGCGTGCCACCGGTTTACTCATGGCTCACGAAGCGCGGCAAGGATCCGCTCAGCATCGAAGCCGAGGAGGTGCGCTACTTCTGACCGGCCGCAGAAGCGCTGGGATGTCGATGCGTCACCGTCGCCCCAGCGCCAGAAACCGGCATCGGCTTGCTTCCCGACACGAGACCTGCGCGGCGGGCCATAGGATTGCTGCACATTTGGACCTGACGATCGGAGCGGTCACGCTGCGCCTGGCGTGCTGGCAGATCGCGTAGCGTCCATTCGCAACAATCTTCGGCGGTCAAAGCGGGAAAAGCCGCGGGCGTTAACCAGGTTGATTGTACCGTTAACAGATTGCTAGCCAATCAATGCTTGGCTTCCGCAGAAGCATGAACCTTGAACGCAGGGGCAGCGGATGCGGTTTTTCTCGGAGGCGGGCTCGCAGGCGACGGCGGAGGCTGGATCCATCCGGCGTTGGCAGGCGGTCATCGAATTCGACCTCGACGGCCGGATCCTCGACGCGAACGAGATCTTCCTGAAAGCGGTCGGCTACGCGCGTAGCGAGGTCGTGGGCCAACATCATTCGATCTTCGTTCCGGCACAGGAACGCGACAGCGAGGCCTATCGAAGCTTCTGGCAGGATCTGAAACGGGGGCAGGCATTTCAGGCGCAGTTCGCCCGGGTCGCCAAGGATGGCCGTCGCATCTGGCTGCAAGCGACCTATACGCCGATCTGCGGACGCGGTGGCGGCCAGCCGTTCAAGGTCATCAAATATGCGACCGATATAACCGACATCAAGGAAGCGATGTCGAATGCACAGGGCCAGATCGGGGCTATCGGCAAGTCGCAGGCCGTGATCGAGTTCGATCTCTCCGGCAATATCCTGGACGCCAACGACAATTTCCTGCGCGCGCTGGGCTATACGCTAGACGAGATCAAGGGCAGGCATCATTCGATGTTCGTCGAGCCAGGCGAGCGCAACAGTGACGCCTATGCCCGGTTCTGGCAGAAGCTCGGCCGCGGGGAATATGACGATGGCCAGTATCTGCGGATCGGCAAGGGCGGGCGCAAGGTCTGGATCCAGGCATCCTATAATCCGATCGTCGATGCCCTCGGCCAGGTCTGCAAGGTGGTGAAGTTCGCGACCGACATCACCGCCAACAAGCAGGCGGAGATCGCCCTTCGTCAGGCGGTGGAGGAAACGCGCACCGTCATTGCGGCAACGCAGGCCAAGAATCTGACGCAGCGCGTTACGCTCGACGGCAAGACCGGTGAGATCGGAGAACTCTGCCGGGGCGTCAACGAACTGGTCGAGTCCTTCGGCGCGATCATCCGCGCGGTCAGCGAGATTTCGGCGCGGGTGGCCGCCGGGTCGTTGCGCATCGGCTCCGACAGCAAGGACCTCGCCCAGCGCACCGAGGAGCAGGCCTCCTCGCTTGAGGAGACAGCAGCGACCACCGAGGAACTCGCCGCATCGGTCAAGCAGAGCTATGAGCGGGCCCGCGAGGCTGCGGACCTGGGGGCGATTGCCGACACTGCAGCCAATCGCGGCGGCAAGATCGTCACTGATGCCGTGATGGCAATGGAGAAGATCGAGAAAGCCTCGAACGACATCGGAGAGATCATCCGCGTGATCGACGACATCGCCTTCCAGACCAACCTGCTCGCGCTCAATGCCGCGGTCGAGGCGGCGCGAGCCGGCGATGCTGGCAAGGGCTTCGCGGTGGTCGCCAGCGAAGTCCGGACGCTGGCACAGCGATCGGCCGAAGCCGCCAACGACATCAAGAAGCTGATTTCGAACTCGACGCAGGAGGTTGGAGAGGGGGTCAGGCTGGTGAACGAGGCCGGCTCGTCGCTCGCCGAGATCGTGCGCTCCTCGACCAGTGTCGCCTCTGCCTTGACCGACATCACCAGCGCCTCGCGCGAGCAGGCCAACGGCATCGAGGAGGTCGCGAAGGTCGTCGCGCATATGGACGAGATGACCCAGCGAAATTCCTCGATGGCGGAGCAGAGCGCAAGCGTCGCAGCCGAACTGCAGCGGGCGACCGAAG
>Ga0065165_1000642_pt1 | contig 50611 bp, 53 predicted proteins | sample AraplaMF_Cvi_mMF_FD_63813 | JGI IMG/M metagenome (GOLD analysis project Ga0065165, IMG submission 63813) | Arabidopsis root microbial communities from the University of North Carolina, USA - plate scrape MF_Cvi_mMF (version 2) (version 3) | ecosystem: Host-associated > Plants > Roots >...
GCGCCGGGCAGAGTGATCCGCGCGAGCCCACTCCGCCGATGGGTCGTTAGGAGAGGCGCGGAAGGGAAACAGCGTGGGCCGCCAAGCGCTCACGCGCCAAACTGTCGCTAGAGGGCTCGGATCCAGCGCGAGGATCCGACGTCCGCTTCCAACCTAAACCGGCAGTATCCGTGTCTCTACCCCCGTGGCACTAGCAAGCTCAGCAAGCTGGATCGTCTCGACTCGTCGGCCAGCGCCTGGGTCGAGGTCCTGGCCCGTCGGCCGCAGCATCAGGGCAGGGAATTCGAGGTGCTGCGTGTCCAGCGCGGCGGGCTGATCGTCCCGCCATCATCGCCGGCGGCGCAAGCCGGTGGTATCGGGCGCTACCTCGATGCGCTCGATACGGCCGACAGGACACATTCGTGGAGTTGGCGGCCAAGGCGGCACGCCTGCAGGGGCCGAGCGCGTCGCACAAGAGCAGCAGCCTTGGCCATGATGGTGAGGATGGAAGTCAACACGAACCTGCTCGAAAGTGCTCGGCTTCTGGAACTGCCCGGGCTCGGACCTAGGATGTCGACGAAATGTCCCCCTGAAGCTCCATGCTGGTGATCAGCACGCAGGACTGACCCAGGTAGTCCATGGGCTCGGCGCTCAGCATGACCGGCGCGATCGTCCCATCGGCCACGCGCACGCGAAGCTGCAGGCCGCGCACACGCCCCTGGGTCTGCAGGGTCTGATAGAAGAGGTCCCGGTCGCTGGCGATGACGCCGTAGGCGTGGGACGCCGTCTGCGTGCCGACGACGTCCTCGACGCGCTTGCCGTAGCGCTGGCACAGCGCCTGGTTGGCTTCGACGATGCGCCGGTCCGCGACCGAGACGATGACCATGGGCACCGGTGCCGACTGGAACAGCCGCTGGAAGCGGTCACGCCCCGCCTCGATCTCGCGGACCGCGTCTTGGCGAGCGCGCCGCCCGTCGATCAGGTCCAGCGCATGGGACAGGTCCGCGCCGAGTTCCTCCAACAGGGCCATCAACTCGCCGTCGAAGAAATCCGGTTCCCCGGCGCACAGCATCAGCACGGCCGTGGGCTCGCCGCCGCGGCGCACCGGCACCCAGGCGATCGCGCGAATGCCTTCGGCCACGGCCTCGGTGCGCCAGCGCCCGGCCTGGGCGTCCAGCCCGTAGTTGTTGCTCAGCGCGCTCACGCCGTCACGCAGCACGCGGGCCGTGTAGGTCGTCTGGAAAGCCGGATCGTCCAGATCCAGCGTGGTCGGCACGTTGCGCAGCACCTCGGCCGCAGGCCCCGCACTGGCCACGCGGTGCGCCAGCTGGCCGTCCTTGAGGTAGACCGTCGCAAGCCGGGCATGGCCGGCATCGACGCAGATGCGACATGCCTCGCGGAACAGCTCATGCTCGTCCTCGATGCTCAGCATCATGCGATTCGCGCGCGAGAGCGTGAGCAGCGCCCGTCCCAGGCGTTCGGCGCGCAGCCGCGCCTGGTCCTGCGAGCTCCGCTGCCGGATCAGCCGCCACGACAGCACGCCGATGCAGGTGGCCATCGCCAGCATCACTGCGATCGCGGCGTTCATGCACCTGTCCTCATGGCAGGAAGTGTCCCGCAGAGGCTTGCGCCCGGGTGGTCCGCGCTGACCCCGACTTGGGGGGCGGGATCACAGTGAAGTCCGTCTGCAGCGCGGTTGCGCCCGGACAATGGAAACATGGCCGCAATGGCTGTTTTTCAGGTCCAACGAGGGAGGGATGCCATGGCAGACGAGCACCGCCACATGATGCACAACTGGAAGATGCGACGCCGCGGCTTTTGCGTCGCGTCGCTGGTCAGCCCCTGGGTGGCGGTTCGTGCGGCGCAGGCTGCTCCCGGAACTCTCACGTCCGCTCCGGTCGTCCCGCTGGCCGTGTCGGAAGCGGTCGATCTGTCCTCCCTGGCGCCCGTGATGGCGCTCATCGAGGATGCGGCGCATGTGCGCTGGCAACGCAGCGCAGTGCCGTTCGCCCGCATGCTGCGCATGGTGGAACTGGGCGCCGCGATCGGATTCGGTATCAGCCCGACGGAAGCGCGGACCGAGACGATGCGTTTCTCGCGTCCGGTCTTTCGTGGCGCCGTCTGGGCGGTGAGCCGCCGCGATCGCGGCTTGGAGGTCGATCAGGTGGAGGACCTGCGGGGGCGTCTGGTGTGCGTGTCTCGACGGGCGGAATATGGGACGGAACTTGCCGATCCCGACGCTCATGGGTTGGTCACCCACCAGATCGCGGGTGATCTGCGACAGCGGTTGCGCACGCTGGAAGCCGGGCGGTGTGATGCGTTGCTGGTGACCAGTCGCAACACGTCGCTGAACAGCCTGCTGGCACGGCTACGCGCGTCAGGCGCCGATCTGGAGACGCTTCAGACGTCCAGGCGCCCGTTGATCGGGCAGGACGTCCATTTCGCCGTGGCCAAGGACAGCTCGCTGGCGGCGTATCTGCCCAGCATCGACGCGGCCATCCAGGAACGCCTAGGCGCTATCGCGCGCGTGATCAACGCGGTGGAACCTTAGTCCGTCGACGAGTGGGCGCGGAGAGCGCATCAGGTCCGGCCAGCCCTGTCCTCAAGGTCTGCCGGCGTGGCAGCTCAACCGACCGAGCGGAGGACGTCGACGGGAACGAGGCCGGCCAGGTCCTGATCCGCGGTGGTCACTGCCGCCGTCCGGCTGGCCTGTCCCTGCTTGAGCCAGAGGTGCGCGGCGCGCTTGACCTGGTCCAGGGTGCACTTCAACACGCGCTGGCGGAAGTCCCTGCGATGCGCGACAGTGACCCCGCGTCGCCGCAGTCGCACAGCCTCCATGCCTTGGTCATACGGTGACAAGGGCTTGTCCAGGCGCTTGATGACGCCAATGATCGCCTCTTCGAGCGCCTCCTGCGTGTAGTCCGAGCCGAGCAATTCTTCGAGTCCCGCGCTGAAGTCGGCGTAGGTGCCGGCCAGGCGAGGGTCCCGGTAGGAGCTCATGGTGAAGAGGCCGTCCTCGCCCGAGTAGCTGGCGGAGCCGCCGTAGGCGCCGCCTTGTTCGCGCAGCCGTCGATGCAGGATGCGATGCGTGAGCAGTTCGGCCGCGACCGCCAGCCCGGGAGCGTCCACGTGGGTCATGCCAGGGGCGCGCCACACCATGAAGCAGTGGTTCACCTGGCCGGAGAAGACCAGGGCCAGATTTGCCGGCTCCGGAGAGGAGGAGGAGGCTGACACCTCGGTGCCGGGGGGCCGCCTTGGCGGTGAGGCCACCCGGTCCGCCGTGCCCGGCAAGCCAAGCACGTCGTCCGCGGGCGGCCCGGACGACACCCACGTCACCCGCCGCGGGCTGACACGCAACTGTTCATGCAGGTCACCCAACTTGGCGGCGACCGCGCGCAATCCTTCTGGAGACTCCAGTCGTCCCTTCAGCGAGTGCCAGAACGGCAGAGCGGCGAGGCCACGCGTCTGATTGCTGAATGCCTTCTGGCCAGCCAACGGCGCTGCCGCAGCCCAGGATGCGAGTTGCCCGCCATTCTCGGGAAGCTTGACGAACAGCTCGTCGACGAGGCTTCGCGCAAGGAAGGCGATGCGATCCAGTTCGTCGAATCGGGGTTCGTCGGCCCAGGCCTTCACCGCTGCCATGATGTCCGCCTGGCACTCGCTCAGGCCTGAGGCGAAGAGGCAGAGGGCGGGCGCGAGCGTCTCGCTGCCCTCGTCCTCGACGAGGGCCTCCAGGTAGACCCCGAATGCGGGCACCCGTTGCTGCCGCCAGGCGGATGCTTCCTCGAAGCCCATCGACCGGGCGCCTAGTCCCGGCAGCAGGTCGACGTACAGGGCCAGCCACGGCCAGTCCTTCTTGTCGAAGCCGCCGAGGTCGACACTCAAGGTGGCGTAGCTGATGCCGTTGGAAGCGACTTCCACCGCCACGGCCCCGGCGCCGGCGTCCAGCACTGCAGGCACACGGCGCGGCTCCCGGCCGACGTCGACCGGCGCGATTCGCGGCAGCACGTCCGTCAGCGCCTTCTCGGCGCGATGGGCGACGAGTGCCTCCGCCTCGATCTGGATGCGGCGCAGCGCGGCGTCACTCAGGCTCGCGGCCTTCGCCCCCAGCCGCTCGGCTTCGAGCGCATTGCGGTCGCGGGCGTAGCTGGCGTCGGGGATGACTCGCGCGACCAGGCAGGTCGGGTTCTCCAGCAGCTCGCGCACCATGCCCTTGAAGAACTCCGGGTCGGCGAACTCCTGCTCCAGGACGGCCAGCACCTCCTCGTTATCGAAAGAAGGAAGCACCTCGGTGCCGTACATGAGCGCGGGCACGGCTTCCAGCAGGCGGCTCAGCGCATCGGGCATGCTGCCGCCACGGATCTGCCGCTGATTGAAGCGCATGTCGCGGATCGCAGCCTGGAACACCGTGGCGGGTACCCCGTCCCGGGCTGCCGCCTGCAGGGCACTGGTGATGACTTGCCGGGCGGCGTCGACCTGGCGCTCGCCCAGTCCCTCCATGCCGAGATGGAAGGCCAGTTGGCGCGCACCGGTGTTCACGCCGTTGTACTGGGAAGGTCGGCCGAAGCCGGCGCCCTGCATGGCCTTGAGCGCCGGCGCCGACGCGTCGCCGAGCAGGCCACGCGCGAACAGCTGCCACCTTCCGGTGCGCAGCGCATCGCGGCTCCCGGTCATGCGCCAGGCCAGTTGCATGCCGAACTCTTCCGGCCCCGCCTTCTGCGAGGGCACGCGGACGTCCGCGAAGCGCGGCGCGTGCCACGCGGGCGCCAGCTCGGGCATGCGCAGGGGATGCTTGCCGGGCTTGCGACGCAAGACCTGCCCGGCGATGCGCGCCTGGATTTCCTCGGCCGGGATCCGACCGGCCGTCAGGAAGAACGCCTGGGACGGGTGGTAGTGACTGGCATGGAAGGCCAGGAGCGTTTGATGCGTCAGCTCCGGAATCAACAGCGGATCGCCGCCGGAATCGACGGCGTAGGTCGTGCCCTCGAACAGATGGGCGTCCAAGCCACGTACCAGGACCCGGGTGGGATTGCCGTAGGCCCCCTTCATCTCGTTGAGCACCACGCCGCCGAGACTGAGCTGGCCGCCATCGGCCAGGTAGCGCCAGCCCTCCTGCCGGAAGCTGAGCTCGTCGAGCCTGGGGAAGAAGGTGGCGTCCAGATAGACGTCCATCAGATTGAAGTAGTCGGCGCGATCGGTCGTGGCAAACGGATAGACCGTCCTGTCCGCATAGGTCATGGCGTTCATGAACACGGAGAGCGAGCGCCGCATCATGCTGAAGAACGGATCGGCGACGGGGAAACGCTCGGAGCCGCACAGCGCCAGGTGCTCAAGGATGTGCGCCCGACCATCGCTGACCTGGGGGACAGTGGGGAAGCCGACCAGGAACGCGAGCTCGTCCGCCTCCGTGCGCAGATGAACGTGTCGGGTGCCCGTGTCATCCGCCACGTACTGTTCGAGGACGGCCTTGAGAACGGGGAGCGGGTGGGTGCTGAGCTTGCTGAACATGTCGGGGCGATCCTCCTGGAAGCAGTTCGGCAGCTTCAAGACAGGGATCATTCGCCCTGATTCATGCACGCGGCCGAGCACGCAAGCATAGGGACCAGCAGTGGAATGTCTTCATGACGCCTGGTCACGGCGGGGTCGTGCCGTACTGGGCGATGCGCCATGACAGTCACGCCTTGGCGGCGGCATCCCGGCGTGCCGTATCAGCGGATGTAGGTCGTCGGCAGTGCCGTGGTGAACTTCAACTCTTCCATCGCGAAACTGGAGCTGACGTCCGAGAGCCTGATGCCGCCGATGAGCCGCTTGTAGACCTTGTCGTAGCCCGCGATGTCGGGCACCACCACCCGCAGCAGATAGTCGACGTCGCCGCTCATCCGGTAGAACTCGACGATCTCATCGATGGCACCGACGGCTGCGCGGAAGCTGTTGAACCACTCCTGGCTGTGATCGCTGGTCCGTACCGATACGAACACGGTCACGCCGACGTTGACCTTCTTCGGGTCAACGAGGACGACCTGCTTCGTGATGATCCCCGTCTCCTTCAGACGCTGAACGCGGCGCCAGCAGGGCGTCTGCGACAAGCCGACCCGCTCGGCCAGCTCGGCGACATGCACGGTGGCATCGTCTTGAAGAATCTCCAGCAGCTTGGCGTCAATGGCATCCATTTTCGGATTGGATATTTTCGGCGGAACCCCGTTCCTCAATGGCCCGGGGCGGGCGCGAATTTAGCACTCGCATGCTCCGCGTGGCTCACGAAAATTTCCGCCACTGAAATCCATCTCGACGAATGCAGACATGTCCCATCACCACAAGCTTCTGATCCTCGGCTCGGGGCCGGCCGGCTACTCCGCAGCCATCTATGCCGCACGGGCCAACCTGGAGCCAGTCCTTCTCACCGGCATGACGGCAGGGGGCCAGCTCATGACGACCACTGAGGTCGACAACTGGCCAGCAGATCCCATGGGCATCCAGGGGCCAGAGCTGATGCGGCGCCTGCAGCAACACGCCGAGCGGTTCCATACCCGGATCATCAACGACCATGTCGGCGCCGTGGACCTGGCCGGTCGGCCATTCGTCCTGAAGGGGGACTGCGCCACTTACACCTGCGACTCGCTCATCATCGCGACCGGCGCGTCGGCTCAGTACCTGGGCCTGCCTTCCGAAGCCGCCTTCATGGGCCGCGGGGTCAGTGCTTGCGCCACGTGCGACGGCTTCTTCTACCGCGGGCAGGACGTCTGCGTGGTGGGCGGCGGCAACACCGCGGTCGAAGAAGCGCTGTACCTCTCGAACATCGCGAGCAGGGTTCACCTCGTCCATCGCCGCGACAAGTTCCGCGCGGAGCCCATCCTGGTCGACAGGCTGATGGAGAAGGTCAAGGCCGGAAGGATCGAGCTCCATTTGTTCAACACCCTGGACGAGGTATTGGGCGACAGCAGCGGCGTGACCGGCGTGCGGATACGAAGCACGCTGAACGGATATTCCGAAGGCCCGACCACCGACATCAGCGTGCAAGGCTGCTTCATCGCCATCGGTCATCGCCCGAACACGGAGGTCTTCCAGGACCAGTTGGCCTTGAAGGATGGCTACATCGTCACGCAGGCGGGTCGGGAGGGCTTCGCCACGATGACCAGCATTCCCGGCGTGTTCGCCGCTGGCGACGTCCAGGACCCTGTGTACCGGCAAGCCATCACCAGCGCGGGCTCCGGTTGCATGGCCGCGCTCGATGCACAGCGTTACCTGGAACAGGTTGGGCCATGACAGTCAGGCCGACAGGCGCGCCTCGATCGAACGGGCGAATGCGCTGAGGAGTGTCATGGTCATCGAGGCAGTACACATGGAGGGCTGTTCGCCTCCTCTGTATTGATCGCGGCGTGCGGGCCTCGGTAGTCTTGCGACTCTCGATGCCGGGACCGGTCAACGTGATCGGTTCCCGGAACCGTCCTGATCGAGGACGCTACCGAAGGATGCCATGTCTACAGCCATTCATACCGTCACCGACGCCTCTTTCGAGGCGGAGGTTCTGCAACAGGCCGGCATCGTGCTGGTCGATTTCTGGGCTCCCTGGTGCGGTCCCTGCAAGGCGCTGTCGCCGTTGCTGGACGAACTGGCTGGCGACTTTGCGGGTCAGGCACGCATCGCCAAGGTGAATGCCGATGACAACAAGGCCGCGAGCGAGCGCTTGTCGGTACGTGGCCTGCCGACGCTGATCCTCTTCCAGGACGGCGTTGAGAAGGAGCGGGTGCTGGGGTTGATCAGCAAGAGCCGCCTGTCCACGCTGCTCGACAAGTACGTGGAGGCCTGAAGCGATGACCAGCCCCATGACGACCCCGACCAGCGACGGCACTGCTTCGGCCGCAACCGCGCTCCCTGACGCCGCGGACGCCGTCCCCTCAGGCTGGCTGCAGGCGGCGCTGGACACCATCACCGCCCGTCTCGGTCCGGAGCGCGCCTTGTCGGAGAGGCGGGCGGTGCTCGCCGCTCTTCCGGCGGGTGTCGATGCCGAGCCGCTGGGCAGCGCACTGATCCTGCGCCTGCTGGACGAAGTCGTCGCCGTGCGCGCCCCGGAAGGCGAACTGGCCGATGCGCTGGCGACCATCCGGGAGCTGCATCGCCGCTGCCTGGCCGGCGAGGAGCTTCCCGCGATCGCGTGGAAGGCACCGCGCCGTCAGGCTGTCGCGGCCACCGATGCGCGTGTGCCGGCGCCAGCGGAGGGTTCGCGCCTGCCGCCGGACGACGCGCGCCTTCGCGGCGTCGGCCTGACCATTGAAGCCGCCGCCTGGGATCCGCGCCGCTCCGCCTCCGCCGTGTCCGAGGTGCTGCGGCAGTGGCTGGCGCTGGAGGGGTTGAAGGCGGACGCCGAGTTCGGCTGGACCAACGAGGACGACGCGCGCATCCGCCGCCTGCTGGCCGAGATGCATGCCAGGTACCTGGCGGACAAGCCGGAAGAGAAACGCACGGTCTTCGAGTTCCTCGAGATCGATCATGACGAGGCCGCGACCCGTCTGCGCGCCTACATCAAGCACGGCAATCAGCACGGCGTGGTCTGCTGCGAGCGCGCCTGCGCGCTGCTGCGCCGGCTGCTGGCGGAGGCGGACTGACGAGGCGCCACGAATGACGCCGAATGCCGCCACCGCATGGCCATCAGTCCAGGTCGTCGAGCAGGTCCCGCATGCGCTGTTCGTGGTGGTTGAGGAAGTCCCGGGTCAGGGCGAAGTGCTCGGTGTCCTCGAAGGCAGTCTCCTCGATGCCGTAAGGCCCGAAGCGGAAGATCCGCGCATGCGGATACGCCAGCAGGATGGGCGAGTGCGTGGCGATGACGAGCTGGGACCTGTCCTCGACCAGCCGGTTGATCAGGCGCAGCGCGGCCAGTTGGCGCGCCGGCGACAGCGCGGGATGTCCCGCACCGCGGGGATGTGGAAGGGGTAGCGGTCGAAGTCGACCGGGACGTCGTCCCGCAGGCGGGCGCTCAGGACGTGGGGGCTTTGGCGGCGGGGCATGGCGGCGTGTGGGGTTTGCGACGACGGCGAGTCTAGTCTCGGCTCCGGCCTTGTCTGCCGACGGCTCCGGCGATGCCGAGCAAACTGTCCTGACCAGCCGACCAGTACGAGCCGGCCCGTTTTCTTGACACCGTCCGGGGCGACTCATCGGGCGCGACATACATTCGCACCTCGACGACCGATCCACGGTCGCGCAGGGAGAACCCATGTCCGCCTCCGGCATCGCCCGATCCTCCACCGACGCCGCCGTCCCCGACCTGACGCCCGAAGCGCTCGACCACTTGCTGTCCGAGCGCGGCCAGCCACCGGTCCTGCTCGACCTCTGGGCGTCGTGGTGCCAGCCCTGCCAGGCCATGGCCCCGGTGCTGCAACGGTTGGCCACCGTCAGCCAAGGCAGGCTGCGCGTGGTCAAGCTCGACACCCAGGCCCATCCCCAGGTCGCCAAGGCCATGGGCGTGCGGGGCATTCCGCTGCTGGTGCTGTTCCGCGAAGGGCACGAGGTGGCACGGCTCGCCGGGCTGCAGAGCTTCGAACAGCTGCGCGCCTGGGTCGACGAGCACCTGGACGATCCCGTCGTGGATCCCGACGCCCCGGCCTTCCGGTCCCCCGCGCCGCTGGACGGCGCTTTCTATGGTGACGACAGCCTGCGCGGCTTCCTGCTCGAACGCATCGTCGCGATGGCGCAAGCCGGTCGCATCGACAGCGCCAGGTTCCCGCTGTGGAGCGGGGACCGCGGGACGCCGTCCTGCGCGCTCGTGCGTCACGAGTCGCCGCAGGTGTTCACCCGGGTCACTGGTCTCGCCGCAGCCCTGGCGTTCTGCCTGCATTTCGTCGAACCACGCGGCGCCCAGGCCTGGCGTGAGCTCTTCGACGCGCTGCCCGCCGGCGCCGATACGCGCGGCGTCGCGCCGCGACTGCTGTTGCGATGGCTCGGTGACGACCAGATCGATTGGCCCACGCATCTGGGATCCGCGGCGGACGCGGTGCGGCGCGACTGGCTGCGCCTGTGCGACGAATGGCTGCATGGTGAGCCGCCGCTGCCGGCGGACTGGGCCGCCCTCGCGTCCAGTGCGGTCGCGCTGAGGGATCCCGCGCCCTCGCGCCTGGTCCAGGACGGCTTCGGGCAGATGTTGTCCCGACTCTCGCCGCCGCCGGCCGACGATGACGCGGTGTGGGGCGCGGTGCTGTGCATGTCCGGCACCTACCAGGTGCTGACCCTGATCCAGCGCGAGATGGGTCGGACGGACGACGAGCTCGGCGACGAGGCGGTCATCCACCGCTGGTTCAGCAGCCGCTGCCCTGATCCTTCGTCCTTGACGGAGGCGCAACTGCAGGCGTTGCATGAACGCTTCCAGGCCGAGAACGCCGAACTGCTGGCGAGGCATGAGGCCAACATGACCCGATTCAGTCAGGAGTACGAAGCGCGCATCGCGCCAAGGCACGAGCGGCTGCGCGCTCAATTGATCGCCGCGCTGCGCGAGGTCCAGCGCGGCTGATCCGCCGGGACTGCCGCCTTGGGCCGTCCGCCGTCGCGCATCGAGCGGGACTTGGCGGTGTCGTTGTCGCGGCGCCTCAGGCGGACGCGGGACAAAACCTCAGGACGCCCTCGACGCCGGCGTCATCTCCAGCACATGGTCGTGGTACTGCAGCAGCGCGCTGCGGTGCGCGACGCTGATGAGCGCGCTGTGCGGCAATGCGCCGATCAGCGCCTGGTAGATGCGGCGCTCGTTGTCCTCGTCCAATGCGCTGGTGGCCTCGTCCAGGAACAGGAAGTCCGGCTTGTGGAGCAGGGCGCGGGCGATGGCCAGGCGCTGCTGTTCACCGCCCGACAGGCGCTGCTGCCAGCGCTCCACCTCCGTCAGCGAACGCATCCGCGACGCCAGGCCGACGGTGCGCAGCGCCTCGAGGCAGGCCTCGTCGCTGAAGTCCTCGGCCTCGCCCGGGTAGGCGAGGGCGGCCTTCAACGTGCCGTCCGGGATGTAGCTGCGCTGCGGCAGGAACAAGGTCGACGCTTCCTCCGGCATCTGGATGGCGCCGTGGCCGTAAGGCCACAGTCCCGCCACCGCGCGCAGGAAGGTGCTCTTGCCGGTGCCCGAGGGGCCGCGGATCAACCAACGCTCGCCGCGTCCGAAACGCTGCGGCGGCAGCTCGCTCAGCGGCTCGTCCAGCGGAGAGCGCAAGTGAACGGACGAGGTCGTCAGCGCCGTCTGCGCCATCGGCGTCACGGTGATGCCGCGTGGCCGGTGCACCGCCTTCTCCAGCGACCAGCTCAAGTCGCGCAGCCGGTTGCTGATCGCCAGCCAGCCGGTGATGCTCAGGTAGGCCTGGTTCACCAGGGACAGCGTCCCGTTGAACATGCTGAAGGCACTCGTGATGCGCGTCATGCCGCCCATCGTGATCTCGCCGGCCAGGTAGCGGGGAAGGGCGGCGACGGTCGGTACCGGGTGGAAGACCTGGCCATAGGCCGTCTGCATGAACATCACCCGCGCCGTGCGTTGCACGATGCTCAGCGTGTTGCGCCGCACCCGCTCGAAACGGGCGCCGAGCCGGCCGCGCTCCCGAGGACCTCCACCGTAGAAGGCGATCTGCTCGGCGTTCTCGCGCAGCTGCATCGCCGAGTAGCGATAGTCCGCCTCGACCGTCTGCTTCTCGATGTTGAGTCCGACCATCCGCTTGCCTACCCAGTGCGTCAGCGCCAGCTGCAGTCCGGTGTAGAGGAAGGCCAGGAGGACCATGTAGCCGGGAATTGCGATGGGAATGCCGGCCACCTCGAAGCGCAGCGTTCCCGACAGGTTCCACAGCAACCAGCCGTAGGTCACCGCATGGATGCCGGCGGTGGTGAAGCTGAGCCCCAGGTTCAGCGTCTGGTCGGTGAACAGCCGCACGTCCTCGGCGATGCGCTGGTCGGCGTTGCTGAGCACGCCTTCCCGCTCGATGTCGTAGTAGACGTGACCGTCGGTCCAGCGCTGGATCAGTTGGCGCGTCATCCAGGTGCGCCACTGCAGGTCCAGCAGATTGTTCAGCGCGACTTGCGTGATGGTCAGGCAGCCGCTGGCCAGGCCCACGCCGGTGGCCAATAGCAGCGCGCTGAACAGCGCGTCCCACTTGCGGTTGACCAGCGCGTCGGTGACCTCCCCGGTGAGCTTGTTGGCCCACACGGCCAGGTAGGTACCGAAGAGCAGGATCGCCAGGATTAGCCCCAGTTTGACGAAGGCGCTGGCGCGCTCCTCGGAGCGCCAGAACGGAAAGATCAACTGGCGCTTGGTCGGGCGGCCCTGCGCGGCATCGAGCATCATTTGAAGTCGCGCTTGACGGTCAGCAAGAAGGTGCGGCCACTCAAGACCGGAATGTAGCTGCTGCTGACCGTCGTCGCGTACAGCAGTCGGTCGGTGAGATTCTTCACGCCGAAGGTGGTCGACCAGGGCCCTCGGTTGTAGAAGAGGCTGACGTCGATCTGCGCTTGGCCGGGGACCTGGGACATGTAGCGCGGATCGTAGTTGCCCTTGGACCTGCTCGTCGCGCTGACGCCCGCACCCAAGCCGAGGCCCTTCCAGGCTTCTCCTTGAAGGTCATGGGTGGCCCACAGGCTCATCTTGTGTTTGGGCACGCCGGTGTAGACGGTGTTGGGGTTACCCACGTCCTTGAGCGTCGCGAAGGTGTAGTTGAACAGCAAGTGGGTACCTGCCGCCACCCGGCCCTGCGCGTCCACTTCAAAGCCGCGCGAGACCTGCGCATCGCGCACGTCGTAGCAGTTCTTGATCTGGTTGTAAGCGAGCTGGTTGCTTTGAGCCAGTTCGTAGGCCGCCGTGGTCAACGACAGCTTGCTGTCGAACAGGTCGAACTTGGCGCCGACTTCTCGGTTGCGCGTGAGTTGAGGGGGCACGAGCCCGCCATTGCAACTCACGTTGGTCGCGGGGACGAAGCCCTCCGCATAGTTGGTGTAGATCGATACCTGTGGCGTCAACGTGTACACCAGGCCCACGCCGGGCGTCGTTTGCCAAATGGTCCGCTTGGGCGAGGTGGAGACGAGGTTGGCGGTGGGGAACGACGTCGTGGACTCGATCGTGTAGCGATTGCGGCGCAGGTTCACGAGCAGGTTCCAGTCGCCCCAGGTCATGAGGTCCTGTGCGTAGGCGCCAAGCTGCGTGGTGTGCTGGTCCCAGACGCTGGTCAGCGTGTTGGCATCGCTGCGCAGGTCCCCGAACTGGTAGGGCTCCGCCGTCGGATACATCGTCACGGTGGTCGACGGGCCGGACCATTGAGGCTGGTTGTAGACCGTGTCCGTGTGGTTGATGCCCACCGAGAGCTTGTGCCTGATCGGCCCCGTGTCGGCGGCGATGCGAAGGTAATGGTCGCCGCTCAGGTCACGTTGGTTGTAGAACGTGCGCGACGCATAGAACGTCACTTTGCCGGTGGGGGAATCATTGGCGGCGCCCCTGGCGTAGAGCAGGCCGGACGGCGAGCGCAGATGGATTTCCGTTTCCTGCAGCGAGCGCTGGAGGCGGCTGATGAACGTGATCGCAGGCGTGATCGTCTGCTCGAGCTGGTAGAAGAAGCGCTTCTGTTCAGTGTCGAAGCCGTCCTCGGCGCGTCCAGGGCGCAGACCGGCAACGGGGAGGATCACGCCATCGCGGCGCGCGAAGGTGAATAGCGGCACGGGCGCGTGCTGCTTGCCGTAGGACGCGCCGACAATCAAGTCGGTCGTCGCGTCCTTCCAGCGCAGCTGAGGCAGCACCGAGTCCTCCTTGCGGCCATCGAATCCGAAGTCGTTGTCCTTGGCCTTGCTGTGCGCCGCGATGAGCCGGAAGCTGAGCCGACGGTCGTCGGTCACCGCCTGCCCCACATCGCCCGCCACCGTGAGATCGCCGTGCGTGCCGTACTGCATCAGCACGGACCGGATCGGATCGGCCTGCGGCTTCTTGGTCACGACGTTGACGCCGCCGCCCAGCGAGTTGGACCCCGCCAGGATGGCCTGCGGGCCCTTGAGCACCTCGATGCGCTCGACGCCGAAGACGTTGGTGAGCGAGGCCGAGGTGTCGCTCAGACCGTTCACGAGCGCCGAGGTCTGGCCGTAGCCGCGGACCGTGAAGGTGGGAGAGCCCTGCGGCGTCTGATTGAAGCCCATGCCGCTGACGTTGGCGAGCGCTTCGCGCACCGACAGCACCTGCTGGGACTCCAGCACCTTGCTGGTGATGATGGTGACCGCGCCAGGAACGTCCATCAGGTCGGTGCCACTGCGCGTGGCGGTGTCGGAACGGTCGGCCTTGAAGCTGGTCTCGGCCTGGTCGCGTCTGGCCACGACCAGGACGGTGTCGAGCTTGCCCGGAAGTGCGACCCAGTAGCCGCTGGCGACGCGCTGCCAGTGCACACCGCTGTCGGCCAGGGCGGCGGACAGCGCCTCGTCCACGCTCAGCGAGCCCCTGACGGCGGGCGCCTGCTTGCCTGCGACCGATTCAGCGTCCACGTCGATGCGCACGCCGCCGACGCGTGCGATCTCCCGCAACGTGTTGGCCAAGGGCGCCGGCGGCAGGTCGAAGACGCTCGCCTTGGCCGCCGGGGCCTGCAGGGGCTGCGCCGACGCGGCGCCGCACGGCATCGCGCACAGAGCGAGAACACCGAGCATGACGGCGCCGTACTGCTGGCGGGCGGAGGAGGCGGACGATCGAGCTGACATGGCAATTCCTGTGGCCGTGGACGATGTGCCAAAAGGTTATCCAGTCACAGTGCGGTAATATCGATACAGTTAGCCGCCTCGGTGGACGTACTGGCATGCAAGTGCAGTCAGTACAGTTGAACCATGATCACACAGGCGATTCGCGGGGAGAAGAGTGGAAATGAGCATGCCAAAAATGCGTGCCGTGCGCGACAACATCGGGTTTTCCATAGGACGCTCGGACTTGACGGAAGTAGCGGGTCATGGGGGTTCACTGGTCGACCGCATCTTTTCCCTCGTGTCCGGTGCCATCCAGTCCCGACAGGTCGTGACAGGGACACGCCTGCCATCAGTACGGAAGCTTGCTGAGGACTGCGCCATCAGTCGTGACACCGCGGCGCGCGCCTATGACAAGCTGGTGGCTCATGGCCTGGTGGAGTCGCGGCGCGGTGCCGGTTACTTCGTCAAGTCGGCAGGCACTCGCCGGATGCCGGACAAGGCAACGCCTCGCCCCAGCCTGTTCTACACGGGCGGGCTGGACCCGGTGAGCACGATGCGGCTCGAACTGCAGCGTCCTTCGCAGGCGCTGACCAGTCGCAGCGGCATCGGGACCTTGCCCGAACATTGGATGGATGAACCGTCGATCGCGGGGGCCTTGCGTGCGGTCGCTCGTGGCAACCAGCGCGCGATGGCCACCGCCGGCGACCCCCAGGGCTATCTGCCACTGCGTCACCAGCTCCAGGTCAAGCTTCAGGAAGTGGGGCTGCATGTCGATCCTGCCAACATGATCCTGACCTCGGGCGCGACCGATGCCTTGAATCTGGTGCTCCTGAGCTTCCTGCGCTTTCCCCAGGAGAAGGTGCTCATCGAGCAGCCCTGTCAGCCGATCCTGACCGAGAGGATGATGTCGGCGGGGCTGGAGATGCTGGCGGTTCCCCGCCTGTCAGATGGGCCTGACCTGGAGGTGCTTCGGGCGCTTTGCATCGAGCACAGGCCGCGATTCTTCTTTCTCGGCACCGCGCTGCACAACCCCACCGGCACGCATGTGGTTCCGCACAAGGCCTTCCAGATCCTGCGGCTGGCCGAGGAGTTCAACCTGACGCTGGTGGAGGACGACACCTACGGGGACCTGATCCCCGGCGGAGCCGCCGGCGCGGTGACGCGCCTGGCGTCGCTGGATCAGTTGCAGCGGGTGATCTATATCGGCAGCTTCTCCAAGACCATGGCGCCGGGCCTGCGCGTGGGCTACCTGGCTGCCAGTTCCGAGCGGATCGAGTGGATGGCCACCTACCGCGCGCTGAACTGTCTGGCGAGCAATAGCCTGGCGGAGCGCATCGTCTACCGTCTGCTGTCGGAAGGGAGCTACCGACACCATTGCGAGCAACTGCGCGCACGGCTGGCAGACGTCCGACCCCGGGCCGCCGATGCGCTACAGCGCTTGGGCTTGACGCTGACGCATGAGCCCGATGCGGGCCTGTATCTCTGGGCGGACCTGGGGGAGGGCGTCGACGCGTTCAAGGTCTCCCAGCAACTGCTCGAGCAAGGCCACCTCACCGCACCGGGGCGGCTGTTTTCCCTGGCGCACGCCTCGCATATGCGCTTCAACATCGCGACGACGCTCGAGGGAGACGCGCTGTCGGCCCTGGCACGTGCGATCGGTCGTTGAGCAATTCATCTGCGCGCCGCACCTGCCGCGTATCAAGGCTGGAAATTCAGACGGCAGGCAACAAGTGCTCCGCTGTCAGTGAATCGTCTTCCTCGATGGGTGCTGGACCGCGCCGCCGCAGCCTGGTTCACAGAGACGCCGCGATGGCCTCGATCTGTGCCCGGAACCACCGTTGCGCCGGACTGCCATCGCTTCGTCGATGCCAGATCAGGTCGAACACGATCTCGGGCAGGGCGATCGGAGGAGGCAGCAGCGCGATTTGGCGACCAGCCGACGAGTGCAGCGCGACACGCTTCATGACGGTGGCCGTCATGCGGGTCCGAGCCACGACTGCGGGCACGGCGAACATCTGTGGCAGCGTCAGCGCCAGCACGCGCTGCTTGCCCTGTTGCGCGAGGGCCCGGTCGACGAGGCCGTGGCGATCGCCCTCGGGCGACACGAGGATGTGGGGCAGGGCGAGGTAGGTGTCCATGTCCATCCCGCGCCGGGCCGCGGGATGGTCGCTGGCCACGATGGTGACGAACTCGTCGCGAAGCAGCGCGCGCGTGAGGATACGCCCGTCCGCGTGCGTCGGCGGCACGCCGATGGCCGCGTCGATCTCGCCGGCGTCAAGCAAATCGACCGCTTCGTCACGATCGTTGAACGCCCGCACGCTCAGCGACACACCGGGCGCCTGCTTCTCCAGCGCCTCCAGGAGCGAGGGCAGCAGCACGAAAGCAGGGTAGTCCGACAAGCCCAGATTGAGCGTGAGCGAAGCCTTGCCGGGCGCGAACGCCGGCTTGCTGACCAAAGTCGTCTCGATCTGCCTGAGCGCCTGCAGCAAGGGCTCCGCCAGCTCCCGCGCCCGCGGCGTGGGCAGCAGTCCCGGCGCGCCGCGCAGGAACAGTGGATCCCCCAGGAGCTTGCGCAGCCGCGACAGCGCCGCGCTCATCGCGGGCTGGCTCACGCCGACCTGGGCGGCGGCGCGGGTCACGTTGCGCTCTCTCATGAGCGCGTCGAACGCCACGAGGAGGTTGAGATCGATGCCATGGAAATCCATCAGACAAATGTACATCTATACGAGTCATTTGTTGGACAGATCACGGACAGGCTCGCAGACTTCCCTCATCGCAACCAGCCCAGCAGCAGATGGGCAAACACATCAGCCGACTCATGAGCCAACACATGACCTCCTCCCATTCGGACCTCTCACAGCAACTGCGCGCCGAGCGTCAGGCGGTGGAGACCCTCTACCGTGCCTTCACGGAGCAGAACCCCGACCTCGTCGACGAGGCCCTCGACCCGAAGTGGGACGACATCCCGCTCGCGCCGGGGCAGGGCCCTGGCCCGGAAGGCATCAAGCCCATCATCCGCAGCTTCGCGCAGGCCTTCCCCGATGTCCGGATCACGATCCACGACTTGGTCCAGGAGCCCGGCCGGATCGGGGTGCGCGCGGAGATCAGCGGCACCCACCAAGGCGAGATCTTCGGCATCGCGCCCACCGGCAAGCAGGTCAGCTTCCCCATCCACGAGTTCCACACGCTGGCAGGTCATCGTGTGATCACGACCTGGCACCTGGAGGACTGGTTCGGCTTGTTCCGCCAGCTCGGCCAGTTCCCCCCTCAAGCCTGAAGCCCCACCGGAAAGATCACGATGAAAACAGCCCTCATCACCGCCTTTGGCGCGCCCGATGTCGTCACGCTCGGTGAGCGTCCCCTGCGAGCGCCGCAAGCCACCGAGGTCACCGTGCGCGTCGAGGCCGCCAGCGTGAACCCGCTCGACCTGAAGATCATGGCGGGCTACATGCAGCAGGTGTTCCCCGTCGAACTGCCTTATGCGCCGGGCACGGACTTCAGCGGCGTCATCGAGGCCGTCGGCGCCGAGGTGACCCGTGTGAAGCCCGGCGACCGCGTGTTCGGACGCACGACGCCGAGCGCCGGCGGCGCCTTCGCGCAACGCCTGGTCATCCCCGCCGATGACGTCTGCGTCATCCCGGCACAGATGAGCGCCGAGCAGGCCGCGGCCTTGCCGACAGCCTTCGGCACGGCGCAGCAGGCGCTCTTCGACGTCGGCCAGTTGCAGCAGGGACAGCGGGTGCTGGTGCACGCCGGGGCGGGCGGCGTCGGCAGCATGGCCGTCCAACTGGCCCACCAGGCGGGCGCGTATGTCGTCGCCACGGCGTCGGGCAGGAACGTCGATCTGGTGAAGAGCCTGGGAGCGGACGAGGTCATCGACTACCGGCGCCAGGACATCGGGAAGACGCGCGACATCGACCTGGTGCTCGATACCGTCGGCGGCGACACGCTGGCGAAGTCGTGGGGTGTCCTGCGCGCGGGAGGCCGCATCGCCACGCTCGTGGAGTTCGGCATCAAGCCGACGAACGGGCACGCCGGCGAGGCCGTGTTCTTCGCCAGCGCCACGCCCTTCCTGTCTCAGGCCACGCGCCTGTTCGGGCAGGGACGGCTGCAGATCATCACCGACACCATCTTCCCGCTGGACGAGGCCCGCTCCGCGCTGGAGAAGGTGGCCACCGGACATGCGCGGGGCAAGGTGCTCATCCGCACGGGCCACTGACGCGGAGGTCTCGTCATGGCACATGAGGAACAAGTGGTCCTGGTGACGGGCGCGGGATCGGGCATCGGTCGCGCGATCGCGGTGTCGCTGGCGCGCGCCGGACATCGCGTCTACGCCAGCATGCGCGATCTCGCGCGGAAGAATCGCGATCGCGCCGAGGCGCTGCTCCTGCTGGCTCGGGAAGAGGGCATCGCCTTGCAGGTGCTGGAACTGGATGTGCTGTCGGAGATCGGCTGCCAGGCCGCGGTCAATCAGATCCTGGCCGAGCACGGCCGACTCGACGTCGTGGTGAACAACGCCGGCATGTTGATGACCGGCGTCACCGAGGCGTTCTCCGTCGAGCAGGTGGCGCGGATCCTCGATACCAACGCGTTGTCCTGGTTGCGTGTCAACCGGGCCGCATTGCCGGCGATGCGCCGACAGGGCAGCGGCCTGCTCATGTACGTCGGCAGCACGACGGCGCGGTTGCACGAGCCCTTCCTGGGACCCTACATCGCGAGCAAGGTCGCGGGTGACGCCCTGGCCGAGGTCCTCGGGATGGAGGTGCGGCCGTCGGGCATCGACAGCGTGATCCTGGTGCCCGGGGCCTTCACCGCCGGCACGGAGCATTTTGCCCATGCCAATGTGCCGCAGTACCCGGCGATCGAGCAGCAGTACGGCGAGCTGCCCGGCCGCGTGGCCACGCTCGCGAAACGGCTGGAGGCCATCGATGCGAGCCACGGCGGCGCCCTGGACGTCGCCGCGGTGGGGCGCGCGGCCGCCGAGGTGGTGGCGATGCCGCGCGGTCGACGCCCGTCCCGGGTTGTCGTCGACGGACAGCGAAAAGGCACGGAGGACATCGACGCCGTCTACCACGACAAGCAGGTCGCGTTCCTCGACCAGATGGGATTGCGGGACCTGGCCCCGCCGCCGCCTTACCGCATGACCGAACTGAACGAACTCAACGAACGCGAGGAGCGCCCATGAGCACGACAGCAAGCAAGGTGGCCATTGTGACCGGGGCGTCGCGCGGCATCGGCAAGGACATCGCCCTGAGGCTGGCGAGCGAGGGCTTCGCCGTCGTCATCGGCTATGCGGGACACGAGGAGCAGGCGGCCGACACCGTGGCGCAGGTTCAGGCGCTGGGCGGCCGGGCACTCGCCGTCCAAGGCGATGTCAGCAGGGCCGAGGACGTGGACAAGCTGTTCGCGGCCGCGCGCCAAGCCTTCGGCCGCGTGGACGCCGTCGTCAGCAACGCTGGCGTGATGGACCTGGCGCCCATCAAGACGGCCAGCGTCGCCGCCCTGGACCGCATGATGAGCATCAACGTGAGGGGCACCTTCCTCGTGCTGGCCAAGGCGGCCGAGGTGCTGGGCGAGGGCGGGCGCATCGTGGCGCTGTCCACGAGCGTGATCGCCAAGGCCACGCCGGGCTACGGGCCGTACATCGCCTCCAAGGCCGCCGTCGAGGGGCTCGTGCATGTGCTCGCCAACGAACTGCGTGGGCGCGGCATCACGGTCAACGCGGTCGCCCCCGGCCCCGTGGCCACCGAACTCTTCATGAAGGGCAAGACCGGGGAGCAGGTGGCGATGCTGGCGGCGATGTCACCGCTCGAGCGCCTCGGTCAGCCCGGCGACATCGCCAACGTCGTGTCCTTCCTGCTGGGGAGCGACGGCGGGTGGGTCAACTCGCAGGTGGTTCGGGTCAACGGCGGCTTTGCCTGACCCGCGGCCACCGGGCACGGGTTCGACATCATGGCCATCGACATCCACACCGTGGAGAACCACCAGATCGTCACAGCCCATCCATGACACCAGGACATTAGGAAGCTACATGAACACGTTCAACAAACTTGCCGCCGCGTTGGCGCTGCTGATGGGCCTGCTGGCGACGGCCGCCGCGCAGGATGTCTCCGACGAGAAGCTGGTCGACACCGCGCAGGTGAACGAGGTGCGCCCCGGCATCTACGTCGTCGAAGACCGTCATCAGGTCCTCCTCGTTCCCAACGTCACCATCATCGTCGGTCGGGACGCCGCGCTGGTCGTGGATACGGGCCTGGGCCCCGACAGCGGTCGTCGCGTGCTGGCCCTGGCCCGGCAGCTGGCCGGCGCCAGGCGCCTGTATCTGACCACGACCCACTTCCATCCCGAGCACGGGTTCGGCGCCCAGGTGTTCAAGGGCCAGGCCACCATCGTCTACAACCGCTCGCAGTGGGACGAACTGAACAAGAAGGGCCGCGCATATCGCACGCTGTTCAGCGAACGCCTCGGCGTCGCACAGGCGCTCAAGGAGGTCGAGTTCGTGCCCCCCGACATCGTCTATGAGCACGAAGCCCAGATCGACCTGGGAGGACGTCTGGTGCGCCTGGAGAGCGTCGGGCCCGCTCACACGCTCGGGGACCAAGTGGTGTCCATCCCCTCGGACGGTGTGGTGATCCTCGGTGACCTCTTCGAGACCAACTCGTTCCCCATCATGCCCTGGTTCCCGGAGATCCAGGACACCGACGTCGATCCGACCCGGTGGCGGGCGATCTTTCGCAACGTGGCGGCGTCAAGACCCAAGGTCGTGATCCCTGGACATGGGCGCGTCGGAACGCTGGCCGATCTTGAAGCCGCAGCCCAACACCTGGACCTCGCAAGCAAGGAGGTGTCCCGGCGGTGCGCGGCGGGGCAAGACCTCGCGACGATGCAGGCGGAGCTCGCGCCCATCCTGAAGGCGCAGCATCCCGGCTGGGAGCTGTCGGACTGGATCGCCGGGGAGATCCAGGTTTTTCACACCAGGCTGTGCCCGACAAAGGCTGGGCGGTGAGACGTTTGGACGACGCGGGCCACCCGACTGAACACGACTTATGCCTCTCCATCTTGAGACACCCCTGATTCTTTCCGACGCCTTCAGCACCGAGCGTCGCCAAGTCTGGCTCAAGCTCGAAGCGCTGCAGCCTTGTGGTTCCTTCAAGCTCCGCGGTGTCGGCCACGCCTGCGAGGCACATGCGCGTCAAGGCGCGAAGCGCCTCCTGTCGTCATCCGGCGGGAACGCCGGGCTGGCCGTCGCGTATGCCGGCAAGCGGCTGGGCCTGCCCGTGCTGGTGGTCGTTCCGCAGACCACCGCGGAGCGCCCCAAGGCGCTGATCCGCGAGCAGGGCGCTGAACTCATCGTGCATGGCGCCAGCTGGCAGGAGGCCAATGACTACTTGGCGACGCTGCGGCGTCCCACCGATGCCTTTGTCCATCCTTTCGACGATCCGATGCTCTGGGAGGGCCACGCCTCCATGATCGACGAGGTTGCGCGGCAGGGCCCCCGGCCCGACGTCGTGGTGCTGGCGGTGGGCGGCGGTGGCCTGATGAGCGGCGTCCTGCAAGGCTTGCACCGTGTCGGCTGGACAGAGGTGCCGGTGGTGGCGGTCGAGACCGAAGGCGCAGCGTCGCTGCAGGCCGCCGTCAGGGTGGGGGCGCCGGTGACCTTGGACGCGGTGACGAGTATCGCGACGTCGCTGGCGGCTCGCCGCGTTTGCGACTCGGCGTTCCAGTGGACGCGTCGACATTCCGTCACGGCGGTGACGGTCACCGATCGGCAGGCCTTGGACGGCTGTGTGGCGATCGCCGACGCCCATCGGCTGATCGTGGAGCCCGCGTGCGGTGCCGCGTTGGCCGGGTTGCTGTCCGACGAAGTACCGGTGCTGCGAGAGGCCAGCACCGTGTTGGTGATCGTGTGCGGCGGCGTGGGGGCCACTGCGGGCGACATCGCCAAGTGGACGGCGCGTCAGGTAGAAGGTCGGTCGACAGGCTGCTTGCCTTTCGTTGCCAGATGAGGACTTGGATGATGGAAGAGGAATTGTCTTTGTTGGCGGATGCGAGCGATCGCGCGGCTGCCTACCTCAGCGGACTTCGCGGCCGTCGCGTGTATCCGTCCGAAGCAGCCATCGCCGAGCTGGTTCGGCTCGAGGAGCCGCTGCCTCTCGACGGACGGCCCGGTGAGGAGGGACTGGCCCTGATCGACGACGTCGGTTCTCCCGCCACGGTTGCCAGCAACGGGGGGAGGTACTTCGGGTACGTGGTGGGCGCATCGCTCCCGGCGGCGGCGGCGGTGGATCGGCTCGTCTCGGTCTGGGACCAATCCGGCGGCTCTCCGGCCACCACCGCAATCGAGCAAGTCGCGTCGCGTTGGATGCTCGATATCCTGGACCTACCGGCCGATAGCGCTGTCGGATTCGGCACCTCGGCGTCGGCGTGCGCGATCGGCTGCCTATCGACAGCGAGGCGCGTGCTGCTGGCACGCGCCGGCTGGTCCATCGAGGAAGACGGTCTGGCCTGCGCGCCGCGGGTGCGCGCCGTGGTGTCCGATCAAAGCCACGTCACGGTCCTGAAGGCATTGCGTGTGCTGGGGTTTGGCTCGCGCGACATCATTCTTGCGCCGACCGACGGCCAGGGCAGGGTGGATCCCGCCAGGCTTCCCGCGATTGATGCCAGGACCCTGCTGTGTCTACAGGCTGGCGAAGTGAACACGGGGGCGTTCGATCCCTTCGAAGAGATCATCCCCATGGCCAGATGTGCCGGGGCATGGGTTCACGTGGACGGCGCCTTCGGCCTGTGGGCGCGAGCGTCCGGGCAGCACCGCGCTTTGGCGCAGGGCGTCGAACTTGCGGACAGCTGGACGGTGGATGGCCACAAGTGGCTCAATACGCCTTATGACGTGGCGATGACCATTTGCAGACACGCCAGCGAGCTGTCGGAAACGTTGAACGCCGATGCGCGCTATGCCCGCAGCGGGCCCGGGGCCCAGCGCAATCTCACGCTGGAATTCTCCCGCAAGCCGCGCGGAGCGATGGTCTGGGCAGCACTGCGTTCGCTGGGTCGCCGTGGCGTGGCCGCAATGGTGGACAGGCACATTGCCCAAGCCGCGCATGTGGCGGACGTCCTGCGAAGGGAGGGCTTCGACGTCCTCAATCGAGTCGTCCTGAACCAGGTGCTGGTGCGCGGACCCAACGCCGCTGCGACCGAGTTCGTGCGCATGGCAGTGGAGCAGTCTGGGGAAGCTTGGTTTGGTGCGACACGATGGGAGGACGAGCTTGCGTTTCGCTTGAGTTTTTCTTCATGGCGCACCGGCGAGGCCGACGTGGATAGATTGGTGGCAGCGCTGATGAGCGCACGCGACGCGGCCCGTGCCGCGGGAGTGTGGCAGGGCAAGAATGAACGGCCATGAAAAACAAACCGATCTTCAACGCGGCCAGGCGGCTCGCCTTCGCACTCGTTCCGCTGCTTGCGAGCATGCAAGGGGCGGGTGCGCAGACCGACGACGACACAGCGCTTGCCAGCCGTTTACGCAGCTATGACGAGGTGCTCCTCAACGCGGTGCACCGGGGCGACCGTGCAACCTGGGAGCGCATGACGACGTCGGACTTCTCCTATATCGAAGCTGGTCAGATCGCGCAGCGACGCGAAATTCTGGAGGGGCTCAAGGAAACCGGGAAGAAGCCGCTGGCGATAAGGAAATACAGCGTCCAGCGCATCGGCGACACCGCGATCGTCATTTTTGAGGCCGAGCTCCAAAAGCAGGCGGTCTATACGTCGGCACGATCGTCCGGCCGATTCGTGATGACCGAGACCTGGCAGGAGATCGACGGCGCCTGGAAGTTGAGGCTCGTACATACCGAACCGGTTCGAACGAATCCGCCGGCCGTTCCGCTCGCGCAAGCGCAGCTCGACGAGCTTGCGGGTACCTACCGGTCGAGCATCGATACCGTCGTGATTCGAAGAGACGGACAGCATCTCGTGCTCGTCGGCTCGAACAACGAGCACATCGAGTTGCAACCCGAAACTCGAGACGTCTTCTTCACGCCTGGAGATACGCGGATGAGGCGCGTCTTCCAACGGGATCCGGCGTCGGACCGAGTCACCGGTTTCATCAGGCGCATGGAGAGCAGCGACATCCTCTTCGTTCGTGACTGAGCCAACGTGATGCGCTGCTGCCGTTGCTCGATCGGACGGGAGGGCGATCTCGCCGGGTCGCATTAACATCACATAATGCACATTGTCAGACTTTGGCATTGGTCAGCCAGGACCCCCATCGCGAAATAGGCGACGCTGGCGGAAGTAAGCGTGATCGCCGCCACGCCATGTACCGCGTTTCCCAGCACGCTCAGCAAGCGCTCTCCCAGAGGCGTATTGGCGTGTTTTTCGAGGAGTGCTTCTCGCATGACCTGGTCGACATCCAGGCCGGCGATATCGGCCATCAGTGCCCGGTATTCGACCCCGGGAGACTGGCGCCCAGCTCTCCAGTCGCTCATGCGCTGAGGGCTCACGCCGATCTGTTTCGCGAGGCGGTAATCGCTACCCGCGATTTTTGCGGCTTTGTCAATCAGGTCGACTGCTGTCGGGCTGGTGTTCATCTGATCCTCTACGCAGAGTAGTATTCGGTCCGTACTACCGGAAACACGGTAGTGCCTCCTTGAGGGAATCATACGCTGCGGTGAGTAGCGACCCTCCTGGGGCGGATCAGGGAGGTCCGGATTGACGCCACCCGTCGCTTCTGTCGGGTCAGGTCGTGCGTGCCCCTTGATCACTTCAACCACCTGCCCGGCTTGCGAGCCTGGGCGCACTCGGAGTGACCATGCAAAGCATCATCAAGATCCTGAAGCTCAACGATCCCAAGACCGGCGTTAGCCGCAAGACGGGCAATCCGTACGACATGCAAGACGCCGAGTGCTTGCTGCTTAACCAAGACGGTTCGGTCGATCAAGTCGGCGTCCTGCAAGTTCCGAAGAGCTTGCGTGATGTCGTCGCGCCGGGTGACTTCACGGCGACGTTCGCGTTGCACGCGAACTTTGCTTCTCGTCGCATCGAGGCGGTGCTGACTGGTCTGGTCGCGCTGCCGCCGGACTACTTCAAGAGCGCAAAGGCTCGTACCTCTCCGACTGCCGCGCAGGCCTGATCGTGGCGGTCTGCGCTGTCCAGGGCGCCTCCGGCCTCGAACTGACCACGGTGCAGCCCGGCGGTCCGTGCGCCGGGGTTGTGCTGCTGGAGCCGGTCGACCTGCCTCCTAACCCCTTCTTTCTGTCGCCCGAGGATGGCGCGCTTGTCGCAAGCGCTGTTGCCTCTGTGTGGATCGCGGCGTTCGCGATCCGGGCTGTGATCGCGGTGGTTCGCGGTCCTCGGGACGAGTGATCCCTACGGGAGTCGGACGCCGATATGACTCACCGCGTCAACCTTCGGCAGGAGTGTTCTCATGAAGCAATCGAAGGCCCTCGTGGCTGCTGGTCTGGTGGTCGCGGCTGGTGCAGCCAATGCCGCCCAGGATGTGACTGCCCTGACCGGTGCGATCACGGACATTGCGGCGGTGGGCACGGCGGTTTTCGCCGTCTACGTCGCGATCAAGCTGACCAAGTGGGTTCGCCGCGCTCTCTGAGCGTCTGGCGGTGCCTGGGGCCCCTCACGGGGCCCTTTTTCGTTAGGGAGGTCGCTGTGGGTATCTACGTGGTTATCGCAACCTTGGGGGGCCTATGGATCTTGCTACGCGACTGATGGCTCGGGTGGCGCTTGTGCTGTTCATGGCGCTGGGGTCAGGACTTGCCTCCGGTTATGGGACCGTGGGCAAGGAACCTATACCGGAGCGTTTGCGGTGGTCGTACAGCGTTCCTGCTTGGAATCTGTATTCGGGCTTTGATTTTGATGCGCCTCGCGCTGCTGCTGATGCTGGGGCTGCGGCTGCTGCAAAGGTGTTCGCTGGCGGGCTGTGTTCGCCGTCCTTTAGCTCTACCACTGGCTCTACCTTTTTCTACAACATGATGTCCGGGGCAGACAGGTGCGGTCAGGTCACGGTCAGCGTTGCTTCAAAGTCCTTCCCTGCAACGCAGGTGTGTCCCACTGGATCTAACGAGTTGGGGAATGGAACCTGCGAGTGCGCCCTTAACTTCAAGCCCGAGGGTGGCAAATGTGTTCGCTACGACTGCCCCGCTAAGGGCAGCTACAGCGCTCAGGTCAGTCCTGATGTGAAGCTTCCGAACGCCGGAGACTCCTTTTGCAGTGGTGGTTGTACGGTTACTCCCAGCTCTTGGAAGGTGGACCAAGAGGGGCAGGTCTGGGGCGTTTGGCCGATGAAGTCTGCGAATCAGGCTTGTGGCGGCAAGAAGGATCAGGGCGGCGCTGCACTTGGTGACGATCAGTTGCCGGAAGCGCCGGTCGCTTGTTCATCGAACCAATGTCCTGGGAGTGTGAACGGCGTCAGCGTTTGCGTGCCTTGCAAGTCGGCGACCACGCCCGGCCCGAGTAGCTCGGCTAGTGGCGCCCAGCCTGGGGACCCGCCGAAGGACCCAGCCGACCCGGACAGTGCGGTCAAGGGCAGTACGTCGCAGACCACGTGCGTGGGCGCGATATGCACTACGGTGACGAAGTACTTCGATGGCAAGGGCAACGAGGTTGGTAGCAAGACCGAGGAGCAGTCGGAGACGGACTACTGCCAAAAGAATCCGTCGGCATCGCAGTGCAAGAAGGATTCTTTCGGTGGTGCTTGCGAAGGTGGGTTTACGTGTGAGGGCGACGCGGTCGAGTGCGCTTTGGCAAAGGAAGTCCATACCCGAAATTGCCAGTGGTTCAAGCAGCCGTCGCAGGCGATTTTGGACGCGGGTGATCGCGCGCTTACTGGCGGTGATCGACCGCCTGGTCATCCTGCAGGGGAGGCTGAGACAAAGAGCTTTGCCCTCTCGTCTCTCATCGATATGAGCAATCCCCTCCCCGGCTCTTGCCCGTCTGATGTCGCGGTCACAGTGGGTGGGGCTGCTTACGTTGTGCCGTTCTCTCGCATGTGCAGTGACCTCGATCTGATCGGTCGAGCGATGGTTGCTATGTGCCTGCTCGCTGCTGCGGGCATCGTCTTTAGGGGTTCGTGATGCCGGTGTTTATTGCTGCGCTTATTGGCGCTTTGGTGCAGGCCGCCGGGACCCTGGTGGGTCGCGTGCTGATCTCCCTAGGGATCGGGTACGTCGCCTACTCGGGCTTGGACGTGTCGATTACGTGGGTCCGCGATCAAGCGATCGCGTCGTTGTCCGGACTTGCCGGGCAGACCGTGCAGGCTGCTGGCGTGCTGCGCATCGGGACGTGCATCAGCATCCTGACCTCGGCCATGCTGGCCCGTATCACGCTCAACGGATTGACCGGTGGGGTGCTTAAGAAGATGGTGGTGAAGTAATGGCCATCACGCTAGTCACCGGCTTGCCGGGGCACGGCAAGACCTTGTGGACGTTGTCCAGGTGGAAGCCTGAGGCGGAGAAGGACGGCCGGAAGGTCTATCACAACGACATCCCTGGGCTTGCCATTCCCGACTGGGAAGCCTGGGATGTCCAGAAGTGGGAGGAGCTCCCTCCCGGCTCCATCCTGATCGTCGATGAGGCTCAATTCGCGTTTCCGCTGACGGGGCGCGGTCAGACACCGGAGTGGGTGCAGAAGCTGGCTACGCACCGGCACCGTGGCATCGACATCGTCGTCATCACGCAAAACCCGATGCTGCTCGACAGTTTCGTGCGACGCTTGGTCGACCGACATTTCCACGTGGTGCGCAAGTTCGGCACGCATTTCGCGACGATCTATGAGTTCCCCAACGGTGCTCGCGAGAACGTTGCCACCAAGCGCGATGACGGCATCCGTCACGAGTGGCGATACCAGAAGGAAGTCTTCGACTGGTACAAGTCTTCGCAGCTCCACACGGTCAAGCGGCGCATTCCGATGCGGGTGTTCCTCTTGTTCGTCATGCCCATCGTGTTCCTTGCTGCTGCTTGGGTTGCGTGGCAACGGCTCAATCCGGAGGGCGACCGCATGAGGCAGCTTGCGGGCAAGGAACCCGCGCAGGACGTTCGCCCAGTCGGCGGTGGCGCTGCGTCGCGTGCTGACTCGAAGAATGCGCCGATGACTCTCGAGGAGTACGCCACTGCCTACCGTGCGCGAGTCCCTGGGCTTGCTCACACGGCGCCGATTTACGACGAAGTGACCAAGCCGGTCACAGCGCCCTACCCCGCGGCTTGCGTGTCGATCCGCGGCGCGTGCAAGTGCTATAGCCAGCAGGCGACGAAGCTGGATGTGGCGGCGGACGTCTGCGAGCAAATCGTGGCGGGTGGCTACTTCGTGGCGTGGGACAAGCCGGTCGCGCAGGCCGTTGCTGTCGCCCCGGTAGCGGCCTCGGCGCCTCCAGTGCAGTACGCGCAGGCTGTCGGGATTGAGTGGCGGCCTCCCGCCTCGACTACGCCTGAGCCGTCCGTGCCGCCTGACCTTGGCGCTCCTCCTCGCGTTCGCGCGCCTCGGCCGGGGCATGGCTCGTGATCTTCAAGACCTTGCGGCCGGCGATGTGCTTCGGCCTGGTCAAACAGGTGCGGCACGCGCCGGCGACGAAGGGGCCCCGCTCTGCGGGGACAGGAGCGAACACCTGTTGCGCTCGGTGGCGGCCAAGCGACGCCGGCAGCGCGGGCCCCGACCGCGCGAGGGCGGCGCGCAGCGCCGCTAGATTTATTCCTAGGACACTTCAGAACACAGGAGGGCACATGGACGATTCCACCGATGGATTCGAGGGTTCCAGGCCCGACGAGTTGGGCGAGAACGTTTCTGGTGAGTTGGTTGAGCATCAGGTGCCCTGCCCTGTGTGCCTCGGCGTGGGTGATGAGCAGGGGCCATACGGCTTGATGGCTTGCGAGCCTTGCGGTGGTTCCGGTTTGGTCTCGGCGGATCGCAGAGATGGCCCGCAGGCGCTCTGAAGTGCTATCGGTGAGGCCGCAGGTCCAGCCGGATCTGTTTGGAGGCCCTGACGTCGTTTTCCCGCGTCCACGCGGCCAAAAGAAAGGCCCCGCGACTGCTACCAACAGTCCGGGGCCGGTGACTAACACTCAACGCAGGAGTGCAAGTGAGAAGGCTTATAGACGGAATCCTGTACGAGGGCAAGCGAAGCGATGAGCACGTCATGCGTGTTCATCATCTGGGCAACGGTCACAAAGAGGCAGTGATCACGCGTCAGGTGGTTTGGGAAGAGTTGCGCCGGGCGACCGTCGACGAATTGGAGATGTGGGCTCGGGAGCGTGAGGAGTCCGAAGAGGAACGTCGTCAGGCTAATTTGCTTCGGGCCGCTCGCCGGGCAAAGACACAGGTTCGTCGGCGCGTGAAGGCTTTGGGACTCGATGCCCTGCTCACGTTGACCTATCGCGAGAATCAGCAGGACCTGCCCCTCTGCAAGCAGCACATGAAGGAGTTTGTGCGCCGGATGCGGCGGCTGCTGCCGGGCTTTGTGTACGTCGCCGCGTTTGAGCGCCAGAAGCGCGGCGCGTGGCATGTCCACATGGCGATCCATCGCCTTCCCACCGCCCTCCCCCATGCTGGCGTCAAGGTGAAGTCCTTCAACGTCGTGCGGGCCGTCTGGCGGGCCGTCGTCGGCGAGTTGGGCGGCAACATCGACCAGCAGCGCCGCAAGCGTTGGTCGCAGCAGTCCAGCGGCAAGCTGGCGGCTTATCTCAGCAAGTACATGCTGAAGGCGTTCGCGGAAGGCGACGACTGGAGCAATCGCTACAGCGGTAGTCACGGCATCGAGCTCCCTGACCCGGTGGTCGTTCGCTTCAAGGCGTATGCGATGGCGGACCTGATCGCGCTGGCCTACGGTGAAGCGGCGGACGGTCCCGTCGAGTGCATGACCTGGCTGTCGGGCTTCGGGGATACGTTTTTCCTGTCGACCGAGGGGCCGCCTGGGGGTCAGGTGGTCGACGTGGCGAAGTAGGCACAAAAAAGCCGACTGCGATGGTCGGCTATGGGGTCAGGTGTTGCTAGCGCTCAACACGTTTGCCGGGCGATGAGCGTGCGCCAACGCAACCACCTGCACATTGTCAATCTTTTGGAGCCGACCACGAACCGCCGAATGGCTACCTGTCCGGCAAGCATGGCGCCGGCCTCGTCCATGCGCCACGCCTCGAGTGCCGCCTCCGCCCGCGCCACCCGGTCGCTTCGACCCGCCGCCGCGGCGGGCCCCCTCATGGAAGTCAGCATCGCCAGCGCCGCGCCCGCGATCACGGCACCCACACTGCCACCCGGATTCATGCGAAAGAAGAAGTTCATCGGTCCTGGCCCGCCGAATCCATACGCAGGCACCATGGCATTCGACGCGTCGATGACCTGTTTCAAGCCGCTGCCCTCTTGCTGCGCATCTGACGCACCGTCAGCCACACACCGGAGATCAGGAAGTACAGCGCGCCCACACCCGCATACCCGGCGACGTTGGCGATCGACGGCACGGCCGGCATCCGCGACTGGGCGATGAAGAAGCCACCGGCCAGCGCGGACTGCGCACCGCTCAGCACCATCACCCACTGCGCCCCGTGCGACTTCCAGCGACGCAGCGCCGTGCCCAGCTGCAGCAGGCCCGAGGCGATCGCCCAGAGTCCGAAGACGGCGAGGACGGCGTTCATGCCCGCCGTCAGCGCCAGGCACACGGCGATGGTCGTGAGGCCGCTCGCCCACACGTTGACGCGCTGCGTGCGGTTGGCCTGCAGGCCGCCGCTGGCGTTGGCATCCACCCAGTTCGCCGCGGCGTCCCACGCCGGATAGAGGACCAGCAGCACGGCAGCGACGGTGAGCGACCGCGTGCCGATCACGAGCGCCGCGGCGACCCAGACGATGGAGAACAGCGCCCGCGCCAGGTAGTAGCGCTTGAGCCATTGGTCCATGCGGACGATGGAGGTGTCGGTGTGCTTGTTCATGATGAAGTGAATCCTGTCGATGTGCTGTTGATGTGCTGTTGATGTGCTGTTGATGTGCTGTTGTTGGCCTGTGGTTGCCCTGTTGGCGATCAGATGCCCGCGTACCACTCGTAGCCGCGGTCTTCCCAGTAGCCGCCCTTGCCGCCCCAGAGGTGGTTGAAGCTGGACACCACCTCCAGGCGCATCAGGTACTTCGCCTGCTTGTAGCCGAGCTGCCGTTCCACGCGCAGGCGCAGCGGCGCCCCATGCGCGACAGGCAGCCGCTGATCGTTCATCGCGTAGGCCAGGATGGTCTGGGGGTGCCACGCGTCGATCAGGTCGATGCTTTCGTAATACCGTCCGCTGCCGTCCAGCGTCTGTTCGAGCTCGTCCGCGCAGTGCAGGACGACGTAGCGCGCGCCGGGCGACAGGCGCGCCGCGTCCAGCACCCGGCTGAGCTGCACGCCCTGCCACTTGGCGATCGCACTCCAGCCCTCGACACAGTCGTGCCGCGTGATCTGCGTGCGCGAAGGCAGGCCCATGAGGTCCTCCAGCGACAGCGACAACGGCCGCTGGACCAGGCCGTCGACTCGCAGCCGCCAGTCCGCGAACTTGCCGTCCAGGAGCTGCGCGTACTCCTCGGAGTCCGGCATGCTCGTCCCGTTGGCGCGGAACACGGGCGACAGGTCCGCCTCGGTGAATTCCGTCGCCAGCCTGCCCCGCTCCAGGAAGAGCCGCTGCGCGCCCTGCGTGAGGTGTTCGGTCCTGCGCACCAGGGCGTCCGCGCCGGCCGTGGCGACCAGTCGATCGCATCCGGACAGGGCCAAGGCGCCCAGCCCCGTGACGGCGCCGCCGAGCCAGCCCCGGCGAGAGATGTTCCGTGTCATTGCTTGTCCTCTTCGAGTTGGATCGCGTACCGGCCGGTGATCATCGACCGCAGGTTGTTCCAGAGGCCCGACGCCACGACCATGGCCACGTGCACGACGACGAACGCGACGATCGAGAAGGCGCTGACGAAATGGAGCGTGCGGGCGGTCGCCCTCCCCCCCAGGACCTCCAGCAGTTGCGGCACCACCGCGTTGACGCCCGGCGACATCGCCAGGCCCGTCACCAGCATCGCCGGCAGCAGCACGAAGATCACCAGCAGGTAGGTCAGCTTCTGCAGCGCGTTGTAGCGCCGCGCCTCCTCGCCCTTCGCGAACCGCAGGCGCGCGTGCTCGCGCACCTCGTGCCAGAGGTGGCCCGGCGTCAGCTGGTCGCGGGACGGGAGCAGGTCCCGGCGGAAGTGGCCGCGGAAGAATCCGTAGGCCATGTAGACGAGCCCGTTGAGCAGCAGCAGCCAGGCAAAGGTGAAGTGCCAGCGCCGGCCGGCGCCGAGGTCGTGATAGGACGGCAGCGTCATCCAGGTCGGGAAGGCGCGTTCGACGACCGCGCCGTCCTCCTTGCTCGCGCCCAGCACGCCGGTGGTGGGCACGCTCAGGCCGCCGATGCGCAGGCTCCCCCGCATCGACTCGCCGGCGCCGCTGCTGGCGATCTCGAGCACCGCGTGGTCGTTGTCCGCGCCGAACTTGCCCAGATAGAGCCGAGGGTGCGCGTTGAAGATCTGGAGCCCGCTCGCGAGCAGGAAGACGACACAGACCAGGTTGAGCCAGTGGCTCAGCCGGACCACCACCCCGTGTCGCCGGACCAGGGTGATGCGCGGCCCTTGCACCTCGGGCGGCGGTTCGACGGCGGGTGCCGGTGCAACGGGGGACGTCGGGACGTTCGACATGGCGGGCTCCTTTTCAGTCGCGCGGCCGGCGCATGGCCGGCCGCATCACGATCACATCGGAGGAACGACGCCGTCCTTGCCGACCACCAGCTGTCCGGAGGACAGGCTGCCGTCGGCGGCCTTCTCGGCGTTGACGAACACCGCGGCGCCGGCGCGCAAGTCATCCGGCGTGGCCTGGATCAGCGTCACGATCGGCGTGCCGTTCTGGATCGAGATCTTCTTTTCCTGGCCGTGGTAGCTCAGCGTGACCGTGCTGCCTTCGACCGACTTCACCGCGTTGGACACCGTCGCGTTGGTCATCGAGCTCTTGGGCTTGAGGTCCCAGCCGTAGCTGCCTTCGCCCAGGCCCTTCATCGCGGCCGGGAAGATCAGCACCTCCAGTGCGCCGTCGCCGCCTTGCGCCTTGGGCAGCGAGGCGATGCCCACGTAGTCGCCCTGCTTGATGTCGGTGATGGCCGCCTTGGCGACCGCGTTGATGTGGAAGCCTTCCTTGAGCTTGATCTTGACGAGGTCGCCCTCTCGGGACTTCACCTCCAGGACGTCGCCGGTGCGGGCCACGACGGTGCCGCGGACGCGCATCGCGTCGGCCGCGGAGGCGACGGCGGGAACGGCGACGGCCAGCGCGACGAGGCCGGCGGCGAGGAGGGAGTGAAGACGTTGACGCATGGGAAATTCCTTCAGGTGGAGGGTGGTCGCGACAGTGCGCGGACTGCAGACCTGCGTTGATGGCGCCAGGTGTTGCGGTCGGAGAGACTGTAGGAATTTGCCGGCCGGAGGGGGGTGACAGGTCGATGACAAAAACGTCATGCGATGCCTCCGCCGCGAATGCAGAATCCGGTCGCATGAAGATCCTGGTCATCGAGGACGATCCCAAGACCGGCGACTACCTGAAGAAGGGGCTCCGGGAGAGCGGCTATGCCGTCGACCTGTCGCGCACCGGGCGCGACGGGCTGCACATGGCGCTGAACAACGCCTACGACCTCGTGCTGCTGGACGTGACCCTGCCCGGCATCGACGGCTGGCAGATCATGCCGGCGCTGCGCGAGAAGGGCGACGTGCGCGTCATGTTCCTGACGGCGCGCGACCAGTTGAGCGACCGCATCCGCGGCCTCGAACTGGGCGCCGACGACTACCTGGTCAAGCCCTTCTCCTTCACCGAGCTCGTGCTGCGCATCCGCACGCTGATGCGGCGCGGCGTGTCCGGGGACGCCGACGTGTACCAGGTCGCCGACCTCAAGCTGGATGCGCTGCGGCGCAAGGTGACGCGCGAAGGCGTGGAGATCACCCTCACCAACAAGGAGTACCTGCTGCTGCACCTGCTGGTGAAGCACCAGGGGGAGGCGCTCTCGCGCACGCTGATCGCCTCGGAGGTCTGGAACATGAATTTCGACAGCGACACCAACGTGGTCGACGTGGCCATCAAGCGGCTGCGGGCCAAGGTCGACCGCCCCTTCTCGAAGCCGCTGATCCACACGGTGCGCAACGTCGGTTATTCCTTCGGCGAGGCGCCCGACGACGCGTCCGATGAGGGCAAGGCCGCGACATGAGCGGACGCTGGTTCCTCCCCCGGTCGCTCGCGGTCCGCGTGACCGTGCTGTGCGGCCTGATCGCCTTCGTGATGACCGGCATGCTGGGCGCCTACTTCTTCTTCTTCGCGCGCACGGCCATCAACGCCCATGCGGACGATCAGCTCATCGGCCGGGCCGAGCACTTCCGCAACCTCGTCGGCGATGCGCGTACGGTGCAGGACCTGCGTGACCAGTCGCTGATGTTCGCGGCGCTGCTGGGCGCGACGACGGACGTGCTCATCCTGCGTCGCGTCGGGGAGCCGGCCTTCATCCAGGTGAATCCGGGCGGCATCGCCTTGCCGGGCGGCCTCGCCCTTGTGCCGTCGGACCGCCGGATGACGACTGCGGACGTGCTGCGCACGGAGACTCACCCCCAGATGCATTGGGTGGCGGGCCTGGCGCGATCGGGCATGGACGGCGCGATGGTGGAGGTCCTGACGGGACATCCGCTGGAGAGCGAGATGGAGATGATCGAGCGCAGCCGCTTCCATGTCCTGCGCAGCACGCTGATGTCGATCGTCGTGTCCGTGCTGCTGGTCTACCTGGCCTTGCGCCATGGGCTGCGGCCACTGCGTCGCGTCGCCGCGCACGCCGCGCAGATCCAGCCGATCAACCTCTCCGTCCGATTCCCCGAGCATGACGAGCCGCGCGAGCTGCGCGACATGGTCACGGTGTTCAACGCGATGCTGGACCGCATCGCCCAGGGCTACGACCGCCTGTCGCAGTTCTCGGCCGATCTGGCGCACGAGATCCGGACCCCGGTCGGCGCGCTGATCGGACAGACCCAGGTCGCCCTCAACCGCGTGCGCACGCCGGCCGAGTACCAGCAGCTGCTGGAGTCGAACCTGGAGGAACTGACCCGGCTCAGCCTCATCGTGGACAACATCCTGTTCCTCGCGCGGGCGGACCACGCCATGCTCGACATCGAACGCGCACCGCTGGCGATGGCCGACGAGCTGCAAGGCATCGCCGACTATTTCGAGGGTCCCGCGGAGGAAGCGGGCCTGCGCTTCTCGGTGCGGGCGACCGGCACCGCGATGGCCAACGCGCCCCTGGTGCGCAGAGCCCTGCACAACCTGGTGGTGAACGCGCTCCGCTACAGCCGTCCGGACACGACCGTGCGCCTGATCGGCGAGCCGCTGGCCTCCGGGGCGCTGATCGCCGTGGAGAACGACGGGGTGGTCATCCCCGCCGAGCAGCTCGCACGACTGTTCGACCGGTTCTACCGCGCGGATGCCACCGGCGAACGCCCGGCGGATGCCAGCGGCCTGGGCCTGTCCATCGTCAAGGCGATCATGGACCTGCATCGCGGTGAGGCGCGAGTGAGCTGCTCGGAGGACGGCACCATCCGATTCGAGTTGCGTTTCCCGGACTGAGGCATCGCACCCCGCCCCGGGCCGCATCCCGGCAGTTCGTCGACCCCGCCACCGTCGCCATCAACGCGGCTCCGTCTCCGCCTCGCTCTCTACCAACTAGTAGATATATTATCTTCGCGCAGAGACGAGCCGCATGACATCGCCTCAATTTCTATCGACGTGCAAAGTGGAGCAAGACTGTGAACATCGTTGAGAAGTACAAGGACGCCCATCTGTCCGGTACCGAAGTGTGGATGGTCCAACCGGACAACATCGACGACATCCTGCGGGTGTGCATCACCCCCAATCGGGTGCCGCCCGAAGGGCAGCGCGCGGCCCTGGTGATCGGCACCGATGCCGAATTGAGCGCCGGTGCGCTCATCAGCACCTTGAAGAGCTGCGCCATCGGGCTGGACCTGCCCTTCGTCTATGGCGTCAGCGTCGGATATCCCTTGGACGCCCATCCGCCTTTCGCCATCAAGCGCAACCGCGACCTGACGACGAAGTGGTTCGCCTTCGAGCCCGTGACCGCCGCCATGGCCGGCCTGCCCGGCGTGGCGCCGACCGGCGGTGCCGACGACTTCCTCGAGTTCCTGGCGGAGGAACTCAAACCGGCGCTGGCCCGCGCATTCCCGATCGACCCGGACGAGTCGACGTTGGCGGGGCAATCCTTCGGCGGGATGTTTGCGCTTTATGCGCTGCTGACCCGTCCGGACACCTTCCAGCGATATCTGGCGGTCAGCCCGTCACTGTGGTGGAACGACCATGCGCTGCTCGACGCGGCGGCGCGAATCGTCGCCGAACATCCCGCGCCCGCGGCCCGCGTCTACATGTGCGCCGGGGAGCTGGAGAACAAGGCCCGATTCCATCTGCAGTTCGGCGGCCCCATGCCGGAGCCCATCAAGTCGGTGGTCAGCAAGGCCCTGGGCAGCGCGGACCTGCCGGGCGACATGTTCATGATGGAGCAGATCCTCAGGAAGTGGTCGGGAGACCAGTTCTCGGTCGAGGCTCACATCTACCCGCAGGAGAGCCACGAATCCATCATGGGCGCGGCGCTCAGCCGGGGGCTGCGCCGCTTGCACGGCACCCTGTGAGTTGAATGGATCCGCCAGTCCCTCGAGAGGTCAGGCGGGCTCCCGGTCCCGCGACTTCCCCAGCCGTTGCAGCCACAGCAGACACAGGCCGGTAACGAAGAGCAAGAACCAGGTCAGGACATTGGAGGGACTCCAGGACTTTTCGCCGTCTCCGGTGAATGGTCCGGTGGACGGCAGGCGGAGCAGAGTCTCGGCAACACCTGGCACGAAGGGCCAGAACGGCAGGGAGAGCATCCGGCCTCGATGCTTCATTCGTTCGACACGTTTGTACATGTGATCACAAGCTCAATCTACTAGTAGGTCAATACTACACGCGGATCGTCACTTTTCATGAGAGTCCGCGATGAACGGAACCGGAACCGCTCCGCCGAAGATGGCCGGGCAACTTGCCCCTCTGCTCGCCAGCCTGCTGCTCGCCGCTTGCGGCGGCGGCGGCAGCGAGTCGACCAGCCCCCAGTTGCCGGTCGGCTCCGCGCCGGCGCCATCGCCGGCACCTTCGCCGACACCTGCACCTTCGCCGGCGCCTGCACCTTCGCCGGCGCCCGCACCGGCGCCCGCGCCTTCGCCTGCGCCCGCACCCTCGCCTGCACCTGCACCTTCGCCTGCGCCTGCGCCTGCGCCCTCGCCTGCGCCCTCGCCCTCTCCGGCTCCGGCTCCCGCGCCTGCCCCGGCCCCTCCGCTGCTCCAGCACTCGGCCGATGTGCCTGCCGGCTATTCGCTGGTCTGGAACGACGAGTTCAACGGCACCGGCCTGCCCGACGCCGGCAAGTGGGTCTACGACACGGAGGCCAATCTCACGGGCTGGTACAACAACGAGGAGCAGTACTACGCCGTGCGCAAGACCGAGTACTCGCGGCAGCAGGACGGCAGGCTGTTCATCACCGCGCGCAAGGCCTCGCTGAGCTCCGAGCCGGACTGGGGCGGACAGGTCTACACCTCGGCCCGCCTGATCACGCGCGGCAAGGCCAGCTGGACCTACGGCTTCTTCGAGATCCGCGCCAGGATGCCTTGCGGCCAGGGCACCTGGCCGGCCATCTGGATGCTGGGCACGGCCGACAACTGGCCCGACAGCGGCGAGATCGACATCATGGAGCATGTCGGCATGTACCCCGACACCGTCTCCGCGACGATACACACCCGGTCGACGGCCGGGACCAGCGGCAACGGCGCCGAACTCAAGGTCGCCGACGCCTGCACCGCCTTCCACAACTACCAGGCGACCTGGACGGCGGACCGCATCGTGTTCGCCGTCGATGGCAAGCCCTACCACTCGTACGGCAACAAGGGCACCGGCGCGGCCAGCTGGCCGTTCAACAAGCCGCAGTACCTGCTGCTGAACCTCGCCATCGGCGGCGAGATGGCGGGCTGGGTGGATCCCGCCGTCCTGCCTCGCAGCTTCGAGGTCGACTACGTGCGGGTCTACCAGAAGCGCTGACGCCCATCGCCGTTCCGGCGCGCGTCGTCCCGCGGCGCGCACAATGACGCCTTTGCCAGCCCATGGCGTCAACTCCCTCACCTGAACGGCGATGAAAGAAGACCTGTCCCCGAAGGCGGCCGAACTCCTGGCCCATGCCCGTCAGCTGCTCACAGCGGGCGGCTACAACAGCTTCAGCTACGCGGACCTCGCCGAACGCGCGAACATCTCCAAGGCCAGCATCCACCATCACTTTCCCAGCAAGGAGATGCTGGTCACCACCCTGGTGGTCCTCTATCGCCAGGAAGCGCGGGGTGGGCTGGCCTATCTCGTCGACGGGTCCGACAGCCCGCTGTCGGCGTTGCAAGGGTATGCCGCCTACTGGAAGCAGTGCATCCGCAGCGGCGACTCGCCGTTCTGCATCTGCGCCATGCTGGCCACCGAGCTGCCCAGCATTCCCGAAGGAGTCGCCATCGAGGTGCGGGGGCATTTCCAGGACCTGGAAGCGTGGCTGAAGACCGTGCTGTCGCGAGGCAAGTCGGCGGGGCAGTTCCACCTGCCCGGCAGCGCGGTTGCCGCGGCGCGCGCCTTCATGGCCGTGGTGCACGGCGCCATGCTCGTGGCGCGGGCGACAGGCGACAACAAGGCTTTTGAAGCCATCGTCGAACCGGCGATCGTGCGACTGACGCAACCCGCCTGAGGGCCTCGGACCGACGCCCGGGCAAGCATCCGCGTCCGCAAGCCCGGGCGAGGCGGACGATCCGCCTGGCTGACAATCAGTTGACCAACGGCGCCCGGGTCTTCGCCTGCCTGATCTCGCGCGCGGGCGGCGCGCCGAACATGCGCCCGTACTCCCGGGTGAACTGGGGAACGCTTTCATACCCCACCGAGTAGGCGGCGTCGCTGGCGGACCTGCCTTCCGACAGCATCATGCGCCGGGCCTCGATCAGGCGCAGCTGCTTCTGGAACTGCAGCGGCGACAGCGAGGTCAGCGACCGGAAGTGTTGATGCAGGCTGGAGGCGCTCATGCCGGCGGCTTCGGCGAGCCGCTCCACCCGGAGCGGACGCGCATATTCGGCGCGGATGATGGCGACCGCGCGCGACACGCGCTGCACATGGCTCCCCGCCACGCCGAGGCTGCGGATGGCGGCGCCGTGCTGACCCGCCAGCAGCCAGTAATGCATTTCCCGGACCAGTTGCGCCTGGAGGATGGTGACCGCGGCCGGCTGATCCAGCAGCTTCATCAGGCGCAGGGCCGTCGCAGCCAGTTCCGGATCGGTGGGATCGATGCTGAGCGGCGCGCTCTGCCCGCCCAGCGCGACGTTCAACTCGACGATGAGTTGCCCGATGACCGATTGATCGAGGTCGAGCACCAGCGAGTAGTAAGGCGCTCCCGCGGAGGCGCTGGTGATCTGGCTGACGGTGGGGACGTCGGCGGTGATCAGCATGGACTCGCCGGCGCGCAATTCGAAGTGGCGCTTGCCCATCATCACGCGCTTGGTGCCCTGGACGACCAGCGCGACCAGCGGACGCGAGATCGCGTACTGCAACTCGCCCGGCGCCGTCGCGCGCACGACGGTCAGGCCGGGCACCGGCGTCGCGGCGACGCCCTGCGAGTCCGCGTGGAATTGAGCGTAGCGGGCAACCGCGTCGAGCAGCGTATCGATCATGGCCGAACGGTATCGCCAGCCCGGGGGCGAGGCAACGGGGCTTGGAGGAATGAGCAAAAAGCGGCGAGGAACCCGCAACCTGGCCGGGAGGGGGCGCCAGACACTGACTTCCATCAACCCCCACCTCCCCTCGAAAGGAATGTCATGACCACGATCGCACTCGTCACCGGCGCCAGCCGCGGCCTCGGACGCAACACCGCCCTGTCCATCGCCCGCCGCGGCGGTGACCTCATCGTCACCTACCGCAGCGGTGAAGCCGAAGCCCGCGAGCTCGTCTCGCAGATCGAAGCGCTCGGCCGCAAGGCCGTTGCCATGCAGCTGGACGCGAGCCGGGTGTCGACCTTCAAGGCCTTTGCCGACAGCGTGCGCCAGGCGCTGAAGACCACCTGGGGCCGCGACACGATCGACCATCTGGTGAACAACGCCGGCCATGGCGAGATGGCGTCGTTCGCCGACACCACGGAAGCCCAGTTCGACGCCCTCTTCAACGTCCACGTCAAGGGCGTGTACTTCCTGACGCAGGCCCTGCTGCCGGTGCTGGCCGACGGCGGCCGCATCGTCAACCTCTCGTCGGGCCTGACGCGCGTCTCCTTCCCCGGCTTCTCGGCCTACTCGACCGCCAAGGGCGCCGTCGAAACCCTGTCCGTGTGCATGGCCAAGGAACTGGGCAGCCGGGGCATCACCGTCAACACGGTGGCGCCCGGCGCCATCGAGACCGACTTCCTGGGAGGCGCCGTCCGCGACATGCCCGACCTGAACCGGCAGTTCGCTGACATGACCGCCCTGGGTCGCGTCGGCGTGCCGGACGACATCGGCCCGATGATCGCCAGCCTGCTGGGCGCTGACAACCGTTGGATCACCGCCCAGCGCATCGAGGTATCGGGGGGCCAGGTCATCTGAGCCTGGCCACCGCGGGAGGGCCTGTCACCGCTCCTGGCCTTCTGAACGGAATGGCGCCGCCCATGGCGGCGTCATCAACCTGCTGGCCATCCAGTCGGAGAACGCCCTCGTCTTGCTGGGCATGCCCTTGGCCGCGGGCGTCACGATGTAGAGCCCGCCACGGTCCAAGGGCTGCCAGTGGGGCATCACCTCGACGAGCCTGCCGCTGGCCAGCTCCCGTCCGACATACCAGTCCGACGTGTAGAGGACGCCCAGGCCCGCGATGCCGCCGGCGACCAGCAGCTCGGCGTTCTGCGAAGCGAGTGGACCGCCGACGGTGACGCTGGCGCGTTGCCCCTGCGCGTCGACGAAGGTCCAGCGGTAGGGATCCGTGCGGCCCGTGTAGCAGAGGCACGGGCAATTCGCGAGATCCTGCGGGTGCTGGAGGTCCGGGTGCCGGGCGATGAAGTCCGGCGACGCGCAGATCAAGCGGCGCCGCTCCGACACCTTCCGCGCGACCAGGCGCGAGTCGGAGAGTTCTCCCAACCGGATCGCCAGGTCGAACTGCTCGCCGATCATGTCGACGAATCGATTGCTGGTATCCGCCTCTATCGTCACCTTCGGGTGCGCGACCAGGAACTCGACGATCAAGGGCGCCAGCCACTGGCTGCCGAAACTGCCCGGCAAGGTGATCCGCAGGTGACCCCGAGGATCGCCGTCGGCGAAGGCGCTCGCCTCGCTGCCGGCGGTCTGAAGCGCGTCCAGGAGCGGACGGATGCGCGCCAGGTAGGTCCGGCCGGCTTCGGTCAACGCGACCTTGCGCGTGCTGCGCTCGGCCAACCGGACGCCCAGGCGGGCCTCCATCGCGCTGAGACGTCGTGAGATGGCGGTGGGATCGCGCCCCAGCAGGCGCCCGGCGGCGGAGAACGATCCCGTGTCCGCCAGGGTGACGAAGGCGGCCAGTTCGTTGAGGTCGGAGAACAGTGATTGCTGCATGGGACGCAGGTATCAAATGCGTGAGCTGGCGATACTAGAACAAAACGCGGCAATCTACAGTGGCGTCACCTTCTTCAACAGGTGATTCCCTTGAAAGCCATCCACATCACTGCCCCCTCCGTCGACGCGCTCCAGCAGGTCGACCTGCCCGAGCCGGGCCAGCCCGGTCGCGGCCGCATCCTGGTCCGCATGAAGGCCGGCAGCCTGAACTTCGTCGATCTCGCCGTCGCCTTCGGGCACTACCCCGGCGCCCCCTTCCCCAACATCGCGCTGTCCGACGGTGCCGGCGAGGTCATCGCGGTCGGCGATGACGTCTGGCAGGTGAAGGTCGGCGACCGCGTCGCCGTCCACGTCAAGTCGCACTGGATCGCCGGTCGCCCGTCGGCCGAGCTCGCCAACCCGATGCGCGGCGCGACGCTGCCGGGCTCGCTGGTCGAAGTCGCCGAGCTGGACGCCGCCAGCGTCGTCAAGGTGCCTGACTTCCTGAGCTGGGAAGCCGCCGGCACGCTGCCGATCGCCGCGATGACAGCGTGGCGCGCGCTGGAGAACGCACAGGTGGGTCCGGGCTCGACCGTGGTCGTCCTGGGCACCGGCGGCGTGTCCATCTTCGCGCTGCAGCTGGCGAAGGCCCGGGGCGCCCGCGTGATCGTCACGTCCTCCTCCGACGAGAAGCTCGCACGCGCGGCCGCACTGGGCGCCGACGAGCGCTTCAACTATCGCAAGGACGCCCACTGGGACGCCTTCGTCCTGGATCGCACCGGCGGCGTGGGCGCGGACCTGATCATCGATCCGGTCGGCGGCGACAGCCTCGGCAAGTCGCTGACGGCGGTCCGCCACGGCGGCACGGTGGCCGCGATCGGCTTCCTGGGCGGCGGCGAGACCGCGTTGAACGTGCTGCCGCTGATCTTCAAGGAAGTGCGCGTGCAGGGCAGCAACGGCGGCTCGGTCGCCGATCTGGCCGGCGCGGTGGCCGCCATCGCGGCCCACGGCATCCAGCCGGTCATCGACCGGACCTACGGCCTGAAGGAACTGCCCCAGGCCTACCAGCTGATGTCCCAGGGCGGCCACTTCGGAAAGATCGCCATCCGGTTCGACTGGTAAGCAGCGGGAGGCGGCGATGATCCTTCACATCAACGGTGAACGCACCGAACTCGACCTGGCGGGCGACATGCCCCTGCTCTGGGCATTGCGCGACGTGCTCGCCCTGACCGGATCGAAATTCGGCTGCGGCATGGGCCTGTGCGGCGCGTGCACCGTCCTGGTCGACGGCGAGCCCGTCCGCTCCTGCGTGACGCCCTTGACGGCCGTGGAGGGGCGACGCGTCATCACCATCGAAGGCGTCGCCGCCACCCCCGCCGGGCGGCGGGTTCAGCAAGCCTGGCTGGAGGAGGACGTCGCCCAATGCGGCTACTGCCAGTCCGGCCAGATCCTGTCCGCCTGCGCCCTGCTGACGAAGAACGACAACCCCAGCGACGCCGACGTCGATGACGCGATGTCCGGGAATATCTGCCGCTGCGGCACCTACTCCCGAATCCGGATCGCGATTCACCGCGCGGCCAAGAGTGCGGCCAGTAGCCCGGCCAAGGAGGCGGACAAGACATGACCCCGACCACGCATGCGCTGTCCCGGCGCGTCTTCCTCGCTGCCGGCGGCTCTTTCGCGGTGGGTGTCGCCTTCGGCGCCTGGCCGCCCGATGGCAACGCCGCGGTGTCGACAGAGGCCGCCGGCCGGTTCGAACCCGGCGCCTTCATCCGGATCGACCCCGACGACACCATCACGCTCACCATGCCCCGCGTGGAGATGGGGCAAGGCACCTACACCGCCCTGTCGATGCTGATCGCCGAGGAACTGGAAGTCCCCTTGGCGCGCGTGCGCGTCGAACACGCGCCGGCCGACCCCGCTCGATACGGCAATCCGCGCGCCGGGGGCGCGCAGCTCACCGGCGGATCGAGCTCGATCCGCGGCGCCTGGGAACCGCTGCGCGTGGCCGGCGCGACCGCCCGTGTCATGTTGGTCGAAGCAGCCGCGCTCGACTGGGCCGTCCCTGTCGAGGACTGTCATGCGCGCGATGGCGCAGTGATCCACACGCCGACCGGTCGCACGCTCGGCTATGGCCGCCTCGCCCGCCGCGCGGCGGCACTCCCCCTGCCGAAAGACGTGCCGCTGAAGCCGCCGGAAGCGTTCAAGCTCGTGGGCCGACCGGTCCGGCGAGTCGACGCGCCGGGCAAGGTCGACGGCAGTGCCCGATACGGCATCGACGTTCGCCTGCCCGGGATGCGGTTCGCCACCGTGGCCTCGAGCCCGGTCCTGGGCGGAACGCTGAGAAGCGTCGACGCGAAGGACGCGCTCGCGGTGCCGGGCGTCCGTCAGGTCGTGAAGATCGCCAATGCGGTCGCCGTCGTGGCCGATCACACCTGGGCCGCGCGTCAAGGCCTGGGCGCCCTCAAGGTCGAATGGGACGACGGTCCTTCGGCGGGCGTATCCATGCCTGCCATCACGGCCGACCTCGATCGCGCCCTGGCCTGCAGCAAGGCGGCCATCGCGCTCCTGCAAGGCGATGTCGACGCGGCCATGCAATCCGGGACGGCCAAGGTCGAGGCGACCTACCACTCGCCCTTCCTTGCCCACGCGGCGCTCGAACCCATCAACTGCACCGTCGATTGCCGGCCGGATGCGTGCGAGGTCTGGGTGGGCACCCAGGCCCCCGTCCGGGCTCGTGACGCGGCGGCCCGTGCCTCGGGCCTGCCCGCCGACAAGGTGACGGTCCACAACTTCCTCCTCGGCGGCAGTTTCGGTCGCCGGCTCGAGGCGGACTACGTCGAGCAATGCGTGGCCCTCGCGGCGCAGGTCCAGGGGCCTGTCCAGTTCATCTGGACGCGCGAGGAGGACATCCAGCATGACGCCTTCCGCCCGGTGTATGCCGACCACTTCGTGGCGGCGTGCGACTCGGCGGGGCGTCCGCTGGCCGTCACCCACCGTGTCGCCGGCTCGTCGATCTTTTCCCGCGTCGCACCGGCGCGGGTGACCCACGGTGTCGATCCGGACGCCGTGGAGCTCGGCCTGGGGCCCTACCAGTGGCCCGCGGCCCGGCTCGACTACGTGCGCCAGGAGCCGATGGCCGGCATGACGACCGGCTGGTGGCGCGGCGTCGGGCCGACGCACAACTGTTTCGTCGTCGAAAGCTTCGTCGACGAACTCGCCGCCGCGGCGACAGCGGATCCGCTGGCCTACCGCATGGCGCTGCTGCCTCCCACCTCCCGCTTGCGGAACGTGCTGGCGCTGGTCGGCCGGCACGGCGGCTGGGACCGGCCCCTGCCGTCCACGACGGGGGGCAGGCGAGGTCGCGGCGTGTCCGTCCTGGAGGCCTGGGGCACCTCGCTGGCGATGCTCGCGGAGGTCACGGTCGATGCGGCAGGCGAGATCCGGGTCGACCGGGTCGTGTGCGTGGTGGATTGCGGCATGGTCGTGAATCCGGACACCGTGGAGGCCCAGATCGACGGCGGCGTCATGTTCGGCCTGGGCGCTGCCCTCTGGGGTGAGATCACGATCCAGGACGGCCGCGTCCTCCAAAGCAACTTCCACGACTACAGGGTCCTGAGACTTTCGGAGGCGCCGAAAGTGGAAGTGCACATCGTCCCGAGCCGCGAAGCGCCTGGGGGCGTGGGCGAACCCGGCACGTCAGCCATCTTCCCTGCACTTGCCAATGCAGTTTTCAACGCAACCGGGCAAAGACTTCGACGGCTTCCGCTGAGGCTTGCCCAGACCTGATTTCCTCCAACCAAGCAAGACACTGATGTCCAAGACAACGTCCACCATGTCCGCCGAGCGCGCTGGCACCTTCCTCATCGGCGGCGAACTGCCGGTCAATCGCCTCGGCTACGGCGCGATGCGCATCACGGGCCCCGGCGTCTGGGGTCCCGTGGCCGATCCCGCCGAGGCCCTGCGCACGCTGCGTCGCGTGCCCGAACTGGGGATCAACTTCATCGACACCGCCGACTCGTACGGTCCGGACATTTCCGAGCCGATGATCAAGGAGGCGCTGCATCCCTACCGCGACGGACTGGTCGTCGCGACCAAGGGCGGCCTGGCGCGCAGCGGGCCCGACGAGTGGCTGCCGGTCGGCAGGCCCGAGTACCTCATCGGCCAGGTGCACAAGAGCCTGCAGAAGCTTGGCCTGGAACGCATCGATCTCTGGCAACTGCATCGCATCGATCCGCAGGTGCCCGCGGACGAGCAGTTCGACACCATCAAGTCGCTGATTGCGCAAGGCCTCATCGCGCACGCCGGCCTGAGCGAGGTGTCCGTGGCCGACATCCGCAAGGCCTCGGGCTACTTCAAGGTCGCCACGGTGCAGAACCGCTACAACCTGACGGACCGCGGCAGCGAGGACGTGCTGGACCATTGCACCGAGCACGGCATCGGCTTCATCCCCTGGTTCCCGCTGGCCGCCGGCGCGCTGACCCGCCCGGGGTCGGTGCTGGACGCGATCGCGAAGAAGCATGGCGCGGGACTCAGCCAGGTCGCGCTGGCCTGGCTGCTGCGCCGCAGCCCGGTGATGCTGCCCATCCCGGGCACGTCCAAGGTCGCGCACCTGGAGCAGAACACCGCCGCGGCGGCGCTAACCCTTTCCGACGAGGACTTCCTGGCCTTGGATCGGGCGGGACGCGACGGCGGTTGAGGGCCGCGATCAGGCGGCGAATCCGCCGTCGATGTTGAGACTGGCGCCGGTCACGAAGGCGGCTTCCGGGCTGGCCAGGTAGGCGACCATGGCGCCGATCTCTTCGGGTCTCGCGTGGCGTTGCAAGGCCATCACGCCGTGCAGCGCCGTCGCGAAGTCACTGTCCTCGGGGTTCATGTCGGTGTTCACCGGACCCGGCTGGACGTTGTTGACCGTGATGCCGCGGGGCGCCAGATCCCGCGACATGCCCTGCACCAGGCCCTTGAGGGCGGACTTGCTCATGGCGTAGGCCGCCGCGCCCGGGAACGGCACGCGGTCGGCGTTGACGCTGCCGATGTTGATGATGCGCCCACCTTCTCCCATGTACGGGAGCGCCGCCTTGGCTGCCACGAACACGGCGCGCACGTTGACGGCCAGCGTCTGGTCGAAGTCTTCGAGCGACAGTTCCTCGACGGAGCCCAGCCGCAGGATGCCGGCGTTGCTGACCAGGATGTCGATCCTGCCGAATTCACGGGCCACGTCGTCGATCGCCTGGGTCAATGCGGCGGTGTCCGCAGCATCGGCCTGGTAGGCCTGCGCACGCCCGCCCTCGGCACGGACCGACGCGGCAAGCGCCTCGGCGACCGCCGACGATCGCTGGTAGGTGAAAGCCACCGCGGCCCCCTCGCTGGCGAGTCGCCGCACGATGCCCGCGCCGATGCCGCGGGAACCGCCCGTCACGAAGGCCACCCTGCTGTTCAGTCTCTTGCTCATGATGTGTGCTCCGATAGCAATGAAAAAGCGAACGAAAGTATCTTCAGCGAGGCCGTGCACCGGTAGCGGCCGCAGCGGATCAACTGCTTCAACCACCGGTAGGGATCCCCAAGGAGCTCCGTCCTGATGGAAGCGCTCAATCTCCTCGAATCGTTCGTGCAGGCGGCCGACGCCAGCAGCTTCTCCGTCGCCGCGCGACGAATGGGCGTGACGCCGGCGGCGGTCAGCAAGAACATCGCGCGGCTCGAGTCGCATCTCGGCTTGCGGCTTTTCCAGCGCAGCACGCGCAGGCTCACCCTCACCCAGGGCGGCGACCAGTTCCTGAGGCAGGTGTCCGGTCCCCACGCCGTGCTGCGCGATGCCTTCAAGGGGGCATCCGAGGAGGCGGGGCATCCGGCGGGCATTCTCAAGGTCGGCATGGGTCTCGCCTTCGGCCGCGAACACCTGCTGCCTCTGCTCAACGACTTCCTCGAGCGATATCCCGGCATCATTCCGGACTGGCACTTCGAGAACCGCGCCATCGATCTCATACGCGACGGCCTGGATGCGGCCATCGGTGGCGGCATCGAACTGACCGAAGGCGTTGTCGCGCGCGAGCTCGCGCGCTCGCAGATCGTAGTCACCGCCTCGCCGGCCTACATGGCGGGCCGCCCGCTGCCGCGCCGACCCGAGGACCTGGCGGCGCTGGACGGCATTGCCCGGCGTTCGCCGTCGACGGGACGTCTGCGCACGTGGACGCTGCGCAACGCGGTGGGCGAGGAAGCCGCCGTGGTGCATCGCACACGCGCCATCTTCGACGATCCGGAAGCGATGGCCCACGCCGCCATCCAGGGGATCGGCATCTCGCTCCTGCCGATGGCGCATGCCGCGCGCTGGCTGGAGTCCGGTGCCTTGCTGCGCCTGCTGCCGGGGTGGCATGCGGACAACGGATCGATCTCGCTCTATTACCCCAACAAGACACTCCTGCCCGCGCGGACGCGCGTGTTCATCGACTTTGTCGTCGATGCATTCCGCACGCGCGGCATTGCCGGGCGTTTCGACGGACGCTGAGGTATGCCTCGGCGTCGTGCCGATGCGGACCCTCGCTCCGGCCCTTCCATGCCCTCCAACAGGACTTCTCCCATGACCCAGACACCGCCCTCGATGTACGACGCATCGATTCCCGTTTTCATCCGCGCCCTGACCCGGCTGTCCTCCCTCCTCGACAAGGGTCTCGCCCACGCGCGGGTGCATGGCATCGATCCGGAGGAGCTGGTGGGAACGCGCCTGGCCGAGGACATGTACGCGTTGTCGGCCCAGGTACAGCGCGCGAGCGACACCGCGAAGGCGGCCGGCGCGCGGCTGGCCGGGATCGACGTCCCCTCCTTCCCGGATACCGAGACGACGTTCCCGGAACTTCAGGAGCGGATCGCGAAAACGATCGCCTTCCTGAACACCCTTCGTCCCGAACAGCTGGAAGGGAGCGAGTCGCGCCACATCGCGTTCAGGCTTCCCAACGGCCCGCTGTCGTTCGACGGGAAGACCTTCCTGCTGTCGTTCTCGCTGCCGAATTTCTTCTTCCACGTGACCACCGCCTACGGCATCCTGCGCCACAAGGGCGTGCGGATCGGCAAGGTCGACTATCTGGGACTGCCGTGAACCGCCCGGCAGCGGCCATCGCCCGGTGATCGTTGGTCATCGGGTGATGGACCGTCACGCGGCTTCGAGTTCCCGCGATGGCGCCGGCGTATCGACCAGGGCCTCGATGAAGCGCTGCGTCACCACCGGCAGATGCGGACGACGCGGGACGCAGAGGCTGTACGCCATCACCGCCCAGTCGTCGGGCAGCCTGACGACGCGCGTCCGGTAGGACTCGGACAGTCGCCGGGCCACGAACTCGGAGATCACGGCAACGCCCAGCCCCTGCTGAACGAGTTGCGCGACGGTGTTGGCCTCCCTGGCATAACAGCGGACTGACAGTTCCTTGCCAACGCGTCGCGCCGCCCGGGTGAGGACGTCGTGGGCCCACCCGGTCGCGCTGTGGAAGATCAGCCGCCGGTCCAGCAGGTCCTCGAGCGTCACCTGTTGCAGCGCCTCCAGAGGATGCCCCTGGGGCACCAGCAGGCCGAGGCGGCCCCGCCGGTATTCCCACGCGTCGATGCGCGCCTCCTGCGCCGGCAGCTTGAAGATGCCCACGTCGATGGTCTCTTCGGCGACGGCCTGGACGCCGTCGGCGCTGCTCATCTCCTCGATGGAGATCTGGATGTCCGGGTGACGCCGCGCAAAGGCGACCAAGTCGCCGGGAAGCCATTCGGCGATGGCCCCGGCCGTGGCGCCGATGCAGAGCTTTCCCTTGATGCCGTCGGCGTACTCGGCGACCTCGCGTTCGAGCGCGTTGAGCGTGTTCTGGAGCTTGCGGATGTGCCGGATGAGCGCCTCGCCCGCATCGGTCGCCACCACCCCTCGCGGCTGCCGCACAAACAACTGGACGCCGATGCGGCACTCCAGGTCGGTCAGGCGCTTGCTCGCCGCGGCGATCGCCAGGTTCTCGCGCTCGGCGCCCTTGGTGATGGAACGCGTCTGCGCGATGGCGTGCACCAGGTTCAGTGTCGTGATGTCGAATCTCATGGCAGGGGCCCGGCGATCGTCCGATCGTCCGTTTTGCGACAGGTGCTTCAGATCCCGGCGGTCAAGGCCGGCACGACCGTGAACAGGTCGGCCTCGAGGCCGTAGTCGGCGACCGAGAAGATCGGCGCTTCCGGATCCTTGTTGATCGCCACGATCACCTTGGAGTCCTTCATGCCGGCAAGATGCTGGATCGCGCCGGAGATGCCGGCGGCGATGTACAGCTGCGGCGCGACGATCTTGCCGGTCTGGCCGACCTGCCAGTCGTTGGGCGCGTAGCCGGCGTCGACCGCGGCGCGCGAG
>Ga0065165_1000643_pt1 | contig 50544 bp, 25 predicted proteins | sample AraplaMF_Cvi_mMF_FD_63813 | JGI IMG/M metagenome (GOLD analysis project Ga0065165, IMG submission 63813) | Arabidopsis root microbial communities from the University of North Carolina, USA - plate scrape MF_Cvi_mMF (version 2) (version 3) | ecosystem: Host-associated > Plants > Roots >...
TGGCCTCGCTGGCCGGCACCCTGCGCCTGAACAAGCTGATCTGGCTGTACGACGACAACGGCATCTCGATCGACGGTAAGGTCGAAGGCTGGTTCACCGACGACACCCCGAAGCGCTTCGAAGCCTACGGCTGGAACGTGATCCCGGACGTCGACGGCCACAGCGTCGAAGCCGTCGACGCGGCCATCGCCAAGGCGAAAGCATCGGACCGTCCGACCCTGATCTGCTGCAAGACCATCATCGGCAAGGGCTCGCCGAACCTGCAGGGCGGCGACAAGGTGCACGGCGCCGCGCTGGGCGAGAAGGAAGTCGCTGCGGTGCGCGAACACCTGGTGTGGGACGCGATCCCCTTCGACATCCCGGCCCCGATCTACGAAGCCTGGGACCAGAAGCAGAAGGGCGCCGAAGTGGAAGGCCAGTGGAACAAGCTGTTCGACGGCTACCGCGCGCAATTCCCGGAACTGGCCGCCGAATTCGAGCGCCGCATGAAGGGCGAGCTGCCGGGTAAATTCGAAGAAGCCCTGAGCGCCGCCATCGCCGCCACGGTCGAGAAGAAAGAAACCATCGCCACCCGCAAGGCCAGCCAGAACGCGATCCAGGCACTGGCGCCGGTGCTGCCGGAATTCCTGGGCGGCTCGGCCGACCTGACCGGCTCGAACCTGACCAACTGGAAGGAATCGATCGCCGTCCGTTCGGGCACCCCGGGCAACCACATCAACTACGGCGTGCGCGAATTCGGCATGGCCGCGATGATGAACGGTATCGCCCTGCACGGCGGCTACATCCCGTTCGGCGCGACCTTCCTGACCTTCTCGGACTACAGCCGCAACGCCCTGCGCATGGCCGCGCTGATGAAGATCCGCTCGCTGTTCGTGTTCACCCACGACTCGATCGGCCTGGGCGAAGACGGCCCGACCCACCAGTCGGTCGAGCACGTGTCCTCGCTGCGCCTGATCCCGAACCTGGACAACTGGCGTCCGTGCGACACCACCGAGTCGATCGTCGCCTGGGGCGAAGCCCTGAAGCGCAAGGATGGCCCGGCCACCCTGATTTTCTCGCGCCAGAACCTGCCGTACATGGAGCGTGATACCGCCACCGTCGCCAACATCGCCAAGGGCGGCTACATCCTGCGCGACGCCGAGAACCCGCGCGCCGTGCTGATTGCCACCGGTTCGGAAGTCGAACTGGCCGTGAACGCCGCCGCCACCCTGGCCGGCCAGGGCATCGCCGTGCGCGTGGTGTCGATGCCGTCGACCGACGTGTTCGAGCGCCAGGACGCCGCCTACAAGGCAGCAGTGCTGGGCAAGGGCATTCCGCGCGTGGCGATCGAAGCCGGCGTGACCGACTTCTGGTACAAGTACGTGGGCCTGGAAGGCGCCGTGGTCGGCATCGACACCTTCGGCGAATCGGCCCCGGCGCCGGTGCTGTTCAAGCACTTCGGCTTCACCGTGGACAACGTCGTCGCCAAGGTCAAGTCGGTCCTCGCCGCTTAAGTTGAAGTAATTGATGCATCCGATAAGAATTTTTTTCAATCAGGAGTAGACAATGACGATCAAAGTAGCAATCAATGGCTACGGCCGCATCGGCCGCAACGTGCTGCGCGCTTTCTACGAAGGCGGCAAGAAGCAGGATATCCAGATCGTGGCGATCAATGACCTCGGCAACGCCGAGCACAACGCCCACCTGACCCGCTACGACACCACCCACGGCAAGTTCCCGGGCACCGTCGTGGTCGAAGGCGATACCATGATCGTCAACGGCGACAAGATCCGCGTGTTCGCGCAGCGTAACCCGGCCGAGATCCCGTGGGGCGAACTGGGCGTGGACGTCGTGCTGGAATGCACCGGCTTCTTCACCACCAAGGAAAAGGCTTCGGCCCACCTGAAGGGCGGCGCCAAGAAAGTCATCATTTCGGCACCGGGCGGCAAGGACGTCGACGCGACCATCGTCTATGGCGTCAACCAGGACGTGCTGAAGTCCACCGACACCGTGATCTCGAACGCTTCCTGCACCACCAACTGCCTGGCCCCGCTGGTCAAGCCGCTGCACGATGCGATCGGCCTGGAAACCGGCCTGATGACCACCGTCCACGCCTACACCAACGACCAGGTGCTGACCGACGTGATGCACGAAGACCTGCGCCGCGCCCGTTCGGCCACCCAGTCGATGATCCCGACCAAGACCGGCGCCGCCGCCGCGGTTGGCCTGGTGCTGCCGGAACTGAACGGCAAGCTGGACGGCTACGCGATCCGCGTGCCGACCATCAACGTGTCGATCGTCGACCTGTCCTTCATCGCCAAGCGCGATACGACTGTTGAAGAAATCAACAAGATCATGAAGGACGCGTCGGAAGGCGCCCTGAAAGGCATCCTGACCTACAACACCGAGCCGCTGGTGTCGGTCGACTTCAACCACAACCCGGCATCGTCGAACTTCGATGCGACCCTGACCAAGGTCTCGGGCCGCCTGGTGAAGGTCTCGTCCTGGTACGACAACGAGTGGGGCTTCAGCAACCGCATGCTGGACACCACCGTGGCGCTGATGAACGCCAAGTAATTGCAGCATTGCCGGCAAGGCCGGCTACGCTCTTGAAAACACCCCTGTGCCGGCAACGGCCCAGGGGTGTTTTTTATCGTATTTACACTGCGCCCGGACACTCACATATTGTTACAAATATACAACGGACAATACATTTTTTTACAAAAACTCAAGGAAATTGCACAAAAAATCTTTCTGCTCGGCGACACTAAAATCGTGCATACATGTAGTGCACATAACAATTAGATGCCGAGGGATTAACTTGAACAAGCAACTCATGCTGAAACGCAGCGTCATCGCCGTCGCGATGACCCTTGGGGGAACGTCGATCACGTTCGCTCAGACCGTAAGTGGTAGTGGCAGTGAAGCTAGCACCGCCACGACTGGCAGCCATATCCAGAAGGTTGTCGTGACGGGTTCGAACATCAAGCGTGCCGACGCGGAAGGCGCCTCGCCGATTTCCGTGATGACCGCGCAGGACATCAAGAACACCGGCGCGCAAAGCGTGGCCGACCTGATGAAGTTCGTGCCCTCGATGGGCTCGGACTCGAACCAGGACTTCGTCAGCGGTACCGGCTTCGCCAAGGGCGTGGCCACGGCATCGCTGCGCGGCCTCGGTTCCTCGTCGACCCTCGTGCTGCTGAACGGCCGCCGCGTGACCCCGGCGCCCTACGCCGACCCGAACGACGGCAACTCGGTGCTGTACGACCTGAACTCCATCCCCATCTCCGCGATCGAACGCGTCGAGGTGCTGCAGGATGGCGCATCGGCCGTCTACGGTTCCGACGCGATCGCCGGCGTCATCAACTTCATCCTGAAGCAGAACTACGAAGGCGCGGAAATCGGCGCCAAGTACAGCGCGAACGACGACAACAAGTTCCGCCGCAAGGGCATCAACGGTATCTGGGGCAAGGGTAACCTCGACAACGACGGCTACAGCTTCATGATCACCGCTGACCTCAACCAGCGCGATCGCACGGCCCGCAAGGACGCCACCGACATCGAGTACGAGCAGTACAAGATCCTGAACGGCCGCTTCGCGTCGCCGTATGCGAGCTCGGTCTCGCAGTATCCGACGGCCTTCCGTGAGACCCGTTCGGGCTCGAAGAACTTCGGCGTGACCCAGGCGAACGCGGCGACCAATACCCGCTACACCCTCGGTTGCCCGGCCAGCGAACAGCTGACCGGCAGCACCTCGCTCGGCCTGCTGGCGAGCAGCACCCTGATCGGCCGCACCTTCTGTAACTACGACAACACGCCCTACCTGGAAGCCCAGGGCTATGGCCGCGATGCGAACGTCATCAGCCACGGTGAGCTGAAGATCGGCCAGAACGTGACCGCCTTCGCCGACGCCGCGTACTCGCGCGCCCAGCGCGACTTCACCGGCGAACCGATCACCATCGGCACCGGCGTCGTGACCAACTGGGCCGCCGGCGGCCCGGCGCCGAGCTACCAGACCATCCTGCCGATCGGCCATCCGGACAACCCGTTCACCGATGCCCGCGCCTCGCTGCAATACCGCTTCACCAATCTGCGCGGCGGCTCGTCCACGATCAACGAGGGCAAGCGCCTGCTGGCCGGCCTGAAGGGCTCGCATTTCGGCTGGGATTGGGAATCCGCGCTGCTGTGGAACCGCACCAACCAGGACGCCACCCAGTACGGCCGTCTCTACCTGCCGACCCTGAGCAAGCTGAATGCCGGCGCGTCGATCGCCTCGGTCGCTGGCGATCCGACCATCGGCCACGACGTGGTCACGGAAAACATGTCGCAGATCATGCAGTGGGATGCCAAGGCCAGCACCGAGTTCGGCAAGCTGGGCGGCGGCGCGATGGGCTTCGCAGCCGGCGTCGAACTGCGCAAGGAAAAGATCGGCCTGGCGCCGGATCCGCTGGTGGGCGCGGGCCAGATCTACGGCCTGGCAAACACCATCCTGAACAGCGAGCGTGACGTCAAGTCGGCCTTCGTCGAGCTGCGCGTGCCCCTGCTGAAAAACCTCGAGTTCGACTTTGCCGGCCGCGCCGACAAATACCCGAACATGAAGACCAACTACGTGCCGAAAGTGGGCGGCAAGTGGAGCGCGACCGACACCTTCGCGGTCCGCGGTACCTACGCCGAAGGCTTCCGCGCACCGTCGCTGAGCCAGATCGTGCCTGGCGGCGCCCAGTTCTTCCTGAACGGCACCTGGGACCCGAAGCGTTGCAACGAAGACGAGATCACCCCGAAGCCGAACGGCACCACCGCCGACTGCGCCAAGAGCGTGGGCGGTTCGGGCGGTTTCAACCCGGACCTGAAGCCGGAAACTTCGAAGAGCACCAATCTGGGCCTGATCTGGTCGCCGAGCAGCCGGTTCGACATGTCCCTGGACTTCTGGCGCATCCGCCGCAAGAACGAGATCGTGCTGGGTAGCGCCAGCGACGCGCTGAAGAACGAAGACCGCGTCCCGGGCAACGTCGTGCGCGACACCAACCCGGTCAACTTCATCACCGACGCCAGCGGCAACCCGATCCCGGGCACCGGCCCGCTGATCATGCTCTACCTGCCGTGGCAGAACCGCGGCCTGACCGACATGCGCGGCGTCGACATCGAAGGCCACTTCCGCCAGAGCCTGGGCCAGTACGGCTCGCTGACGACCACCCTGAAATCGACCTACGTCAGCAAGCTGTACATCCAGCAGTTCGAAGGCGATCCGGTCAACAACGTGGTCGGCGCGATCCCTTACTACTACGACTGGGCGCTGTCGTCGGGCACCGTCACGCCGCGCTGGAAGAGCAACATCTCGACCAACTGGCGTTACGGCGACCACTCGGTCAACCTGTCGTGGAACTACGTGGGCCCGATCTCCTACCTGCGCAAGTATGAAGGCGCGCAGACCTACGATCAGCCGTTCTGCTACTACAGCACCAAGGGCAGCAACACCATTCCGCTGTACACGACTTACTATCCGAAGTGCGAAGTCAAGGAATGGGTGACCATCGGTTTCGGCTACACCTACACCGGCTTCAAGAACTGGACCATGAGCCTGAACATCCAGAACCTGCTGGACGAGAAGGCGCCTTACGATCCGGGTTACTCGGCTTCGGGCTTCAACGAAACCCTGCACAACCCGTACGGCCGTTACTTCAGCCTGAACGCACGCTACACGTTCAAGTAATCGGCGATACGACCTCCGCCCGGTTCGCCGGGCGGATGGCAAAAAGCCCGCGGACTTTCATCCGCGGGCTTTTTTCGTTTTGCTGAGCCGGAGAAGGCTTACTTCTGCTTCGGCCAGGGCGTCAGGATCTCGAAGCCGTTGCTGGTCACCGCGATCATGTGCTCCCATTGCGCCGACAGGGATTTATCGGCCGTGACCACGGTCCAGCCGTCGTCGAGCTGGTCGACGTCGGCCTCGCCGGCGTTCAGCATCGGCTCGACGGTGAAGGTCATGCCTTCCTTCAGCAGCAGGCCGGTGTTCGGGCGGCCGTAGTGCAGCACCTGCGGGTCTTCGTGATAGACGCGGCCGATGCCGTGGCCGCAGTATTCGCGCACCACCGAGAAGCCGTTCTTTTCAGCCAGGGTCTGGATCGCGTGGCCGACGTCGCCCAGGCGCGCGCCCGGTTTCACCACGCGGATGCCGGCCATCATGGCGTCGAAGGTGACGTCGACCAGGCGCTTGGCCTCGGGGGAGGGCGCGCCGGCAAAGTACATGCGGCTGGTGTCGCCGTGCCAGCCGTCCTTGATCACGGTAACGTCGATATTGATGATGTCGCCGTCCTTCAGCACGTCTTTCTCGCTCGGGATGCCGTGGCAGACCACGCCGTTCACCGAGGTGCACAAGGTTTTGGGGAAGCCGTGGTAGCCGACGTTGGCCGGGGTTGCCTTCTGCACCTTGCGGATGTATTCGTTGCAGCGTTTGTCGAGTTCTTCGGTGGAGACGCCCGGCTGCACGTATTCGCCGATCATTTCCAGCACCTCGGCGGCCAGGCGGCCGGCCACGCGCATCTTCGCAATGTCTTTGTCGTTCTTTAGTTTGATAACCATGGTGTGTTCGTTTCGCTTTGACCGCTCATGATACCCGGTCAAATGAAAAAATGCCCGCCGGGCGAACCCGGCGGGCATTCAGGCTAGCCTGACGTTCTAAATTAGAACGACTGGTTGTAGCGGACGTAGACGAAGCGGTCGATCGGCAGATTGGCGTCCACTGCCGACGAGGACGATGCGCCCAGGACGGTCGTGCGCGGCGCCTTGTCGAACACGTTATTGGCGCCGACCATGATCTGGCCCTTCCACGGGGTCTTGTAGGCAACGCTGATGTCGTTGTAGACCATCGCACCCATCTTGTTGTAGTTCGTGCCCCATGCAGCGGTGCCGCCCGGGTTCGAGCATTCAACGGTCGCGCTGTAGCACTTGTCCTTCAGGCCGCCGAAGAAGCGGGCGGTCCAGGTGGCGCTCCAGTTGCCCAGGGTCCAGTCGAGCGCCAGGTTCGACTTGGCGCGGTAGAAGGCGTAGCCGGCGTCGTATTCACCCAGGCTGCTGCTCCACTCGGCGGTCTCGTCGGCCTTGCTGCGGTACTTGGTCACGAAGGTCGAATCCGAACGCAGGCCGAACTTGCCGTACTGGGTATTCGGGAAGCGGTACGAGAACGACAGGTCGTAGCCTTCGGTTTCCAGTGCGCCCAGGTTGGCGTTGCCGCGCGACAGGCTGGTGATCTGGCCGGTGATCGGATCACGCTTGAGCGAGTTACAGAACGACTGCACGCCCTGCACGTAGCAGTACTCGGCGACCTGGGTGGCCGAGATGCCCGAGATCAGGTTGTTGACCCGGATGTTGTACCAGTCCAGCGAGCCCGAGAAGCCGGTCAGCCACGACGGGCTGAAGACGAAGCCGAAGGTCTTGGTCTTGGCGCGTTCCGGCTGCAGCGCGGCATTGCCGGCGCCTGCCTGGAACGGGTACGGGCTCTGCGCGCCGCCCGAATCGCCGACCGGCAGGCCGACCTGGTCCAGCTGGCGGAAGGTCGGGCCCGCGCCGGCTGCGGTGCAGCGGGCATCGACGCCGGCGGTGGCGCGCTGGCCGTAGGCGCTGTCGCACGGGTCCATGTACGAGTCGAAGGTCTGCTGGCCGCCGCCGAAGGTATCGCCGACGGTCGGGGCGCGGAAGCCCTGGGCGTAGGTACCGCGCACCAGCAGGTCCTTGATCGGCTTCCACATGAAGCTGGCCTTGCTGTTGGTGGTGTTGCCGAAGTTGCTGTAGTCGGAATAGCGGGTTGCCAGGTCGACGCTCAGCAGCTGGGCGAAGCTCACGCCTTTCAGGATCGGGATGTTCGCCTCGAGGTAGGCTTCACGCACGCTGTACTTGCCGCGGGTCGGGTTGCCTGCCAGGTCGGTCGAGTAGCCCGACTGCTCGAACTGGCCCGGCAGGTCGTAGCCGCGCACTTCGCGGTGCTCCAGGCCGCCTGCCACGCCCAGCATGCCTGCCGGCAGCTGCAGCACTTCGCCGCTGATGTTGGCGGTGGCGCTGTTGATGGTGCTGCCGTAGGTCGCCTGGCCGGTCGACATGATGTAGTTGATCGCGTCCTGGCTGTTGGTGCCCGGGCCGCCGATGATGTTGAACGGCTGGCACTCGGCCAGCGCGATCGGGGCGGCCGCGGTGCCGCACTGGACCACGCCGCTGGCGTTCATGAAGGACGGGCCCAGGGCCTTCTTCAGGTTCAGCAGGTTGACGTTGCCGGTGCCGAGGGTGGTGCCGCGCACTGCGCTGTGGTTGTAGCCCACGTCCCAGTTCCAGGCCTTGCCGCGCACTTCGAAGTTGCCCGACAGGGTCGCGTCGACGTGGAAGGTGCGGTTTTCGTTTTCGGTCACGCGCGGCACTTCGATGGTGCGGCGGTAGAAGTACAGGTCTTCACCGAACGGGTTCCAGTAGCTGCCCTTGTCGATATAGACCGGGTAGCTCGGCTGGCTTTCGCTGTTCAGCGGGTAGCCGGCGACCTGCGCGGTCGAGGTACGCTGCGAGAACATCGCGGTGGTGCTGAACTGCATGTCGTACGGCAGTTCGACGGTGCCTTTGGTGAACAGCGTGTCCAGCTTGTTCGGCATCTGGAACATCATCTGCGAGGCGCTGTTGAAGTTGTCCGCTGCGCGGCCGTCCCAGTCGTGGTAGTTGGCTGGATTGCGCGGGTCGGCGCCGACGCCGATGCCGTTGCCGCCTTCACCACCGGTGTGGTTCAGGACGTAGTCGTAGGAGAAGCTGCCATCGGACGGGCCGACTTCGCCCCAGGGGCCGACGCCCAGGCCGGCGGTCTTGTGGTTCGGGCCCTTCGGATACTTGGTGATTTCGCGGTCGCGCGCCCACACGGCGCCCTGCTCGGTGTGCGACAGGCCGAACATCAGCGAGGTCTTGTCGCTGTTGGCGCCGTAGCTGATCGAAAAGTCCTTGTTGCGGCCGTCGCCCTTGTCCAGCGCGCCGGTGTACAGGCTCAGCTGGCCGCCTTCCAGGCGCTTCTTCAGGATGATGTTGACCACGCCGGCGATCGCGTCCGAACCATAGATCGACGAGGCGCCGTCCTTCAGGACTTCGATGCGCTCGATCATGGACGACGGGATGGTCGACATGTCGGTGTAGCCGTCCACGGTCTGGGTCCAGCGCTTGCCGTCCACCAGCACCAGCAGGCGGTTCGAGCCCAGGTTGCGCAGGCTGATGTACTGGCCGCCGTTTTCACGGTTCGAGGTCAGCGAACCGCCGCGGTCGAAGTCCGGCGTGCCGGCCGACGAGAGCTGGTTCAGGATGTCGCCCACGGTGACCAGACCGGTCTTCTGGATCTGTTCCTGGGTCATGACCTGGATCGGCTGGGCCGTTTCCGTGTCGACCTGGCGAATACGCGAACCCGTCACTTCGACGCGCTGCATCGACGACTGCTGTGGCTGCGCTTCCTGAGCGTAAGCCGCTTGGACGCCGAAGGCGACACCACCCAGGCAGATCAGGCGGATCGACCGGGATAAGACTTTTTCCATCATGTTTGCAAAACTCCTAGGGTTAGGGCACGGCGAACTGATCAAGCCAACCGTGAAAAATTTGCTGTCGCCATCGCGACGTATTTTGAAACAATGCAAAAGTACATATATTCCAAGCCAGCAATAAAATCACCTCGGATGGCGGGCTGTCAACACATTCCAGAGGATGAATTTCTTTGTTGCTATTTTGCGTAATTACAAACATTCTTTTTGAGATGTTCGATTGGACGCAAGAATCTTGCTTAGAACCAATTTTTCCTTTCGAAATTGTTTCAAGAACACTGAAAAGCAGCCCGAGCAGTGTGTCATCGGCGTTACGGTTTGCGAAGGCAGTACACGGCAAATTATCCGTAAAGGGTAGATAAACTTAAAAAAATGTCACTTTTGCGCAACGAACCAGCTTGCTTGTCTTCCCTAGGAGCAATGTAAGAAATAAAAAAGCCCGCCGGACAAAATGTCGGGCGGGCTTTGCCGGATGTGCGGGCCGGAGCCCGCACATGGCTGACCTATCAGAACTGCTGGTTGTAACGCACGTAGACGAAGCGGTCGATTGGGCGATCCGGATCCACCGACGACGACGACGAGGTGCCGCCGTAGGTGCTCGACGAGGTGTAGACGATGCGCGGCTTCTTGTCGAACAGGTTGTTCGCGCCGGCCATGATCTTCGCGTTCCACGGCAGCTTGTAACCGATCGACAGGTCGGTGAAGAACTCGCCCGACAGGCGGTTCACGCCGGTGCCGAAGGTGGCGAAGTCCTTCGGATTCGAGCATTCGACCGTCGAAGTCCAGCAGCGGTCCTTGATGCCGCTGTAGTAACGGCCGCCCAGGGTTGCGCTCCAGTTGTTCATGTTCCAGTCGATGCCCAGGTTCGACTTCCAGCGCGGGGTGCCGAATTCGCCGACGAATTCGCTCCAGTCGGCCGTGTTCGAGCTCTTGCTGCGGAAGGACTTCACCCAGGTCGACTCCGAACGGAAGGCGAACTGGCCGAAGGCGGTGCGCGGGAAGCGGTAGCCGACGGAGAGATCGGCGCCTTCGGTCGACAGCTCACCCAGGTTGGCGTTGCCGCGCGACAGGTTCACGATCTGGCCGGTAATCGGATCGCGCTGGATCTTGTCGCAATAGGCCTGGACACCGAACTGGTAGCACTGCTGGATGGTGAAGCCGGCGCCGATCGCCGAGATGCGGTTCTGCACCTTGATGTTGAACCAGTCGATGGCGGCCGAGAAGCCCGGCAGCCACGACGGGCTGTACACGAAGCCCAGGGTACGGGTGGTGGCGGTCTCCGGGGTCAGCTTATCGTTGCCGGCGCCGCTGGCGAACGGGTAGGGGGTCTGGCCGCCGCCCGCGCTCACCTTGTTGCCGGCCTGGTTGACCTGGCGGAAGCCGGTCGGCACGCCGGCGGCCTTGCAGCGCGCTGCGGTGGCCGAGTCGGTCGCGGCAGCGCCGAACTGGCTGTCGCAGGAGTCCAGGTAGGAGTCGTAGGACTGGGAACCGCCGCCGAAGGTGTCGTTCAGGGTCGGTGCGCGGAAGCCCTGGGCGTAGGTGCCGCGGGCCAGCAGGTCCTTGATCGGCTTCCACATGAAGCTGATCTTGCTGTTGGTGGTGCTGCCGAAGCTCGAGTAGTCCGAATAGCGCGAGGCGATGTCGAAGCTCAGCAGTTCAGCCAGCGGCACGTTCTTCAGCACCGGGATGTTGAATTCCAGGTAGGCTTCGCGCACCGTGTATTTGCCGCTAGTGGTGTTGGCCGCCAGGTCGGTCGAATAGCCCGACTGTTCGAACTGGCCCGGACGGTCGAAGCCCTTGACGACGCGGCGCTCGACGCCGGCCGCCATGGCCAGCGAGCCGGCCGGCAGCTGGAACAGTTCGCCGGTGATGTCGGCGGTGGCGCTGTCGACGTTGCTGCCGTAGGTTGCCTGGCCGGTCGACATCACGTAGTTGAGGACTGCCGGGTTCGATGCCGACGGGCCGCCGATGACGTCCCAGGGCACGCATTCCGCCAGCGCGATCGGCGCTGCTGGCGTGCCGCACTGGACCACGCCCGAGGCGTTCTTGAAGGACGGGCCAAGAGCTTTCTTCAGGGCCAGCAGGTTCAGGTTGCCGGTGGACAGCACGGTGCCTTCCACTGCGCTGTGGTTGTAGCCGACGTTCCAGTTCCACGCACGGTTCAGGACATTGAACTCGCCTTCCAGCACGGCGTCGATGTGCAGGGTGCGGTTGGTGTTGTCGGTCACGCGCGGCACTTCGATGGTGCGGCGCGAGAAGTACAGGTCCTGGCCCTTGCCGGCGCCGGCCACCTGGTTACCGTACGGATTGTAGTAGCTGTCCTTGTCGATGAAGACCAGGTACTTCGACTGCACGTCGGAGCGCAGCGGGTAGCCTGCCACCTGGCGGCTCGAGAAGCGTTCCGCATACATGGCGGTGGTGGTGAGGCGGGTGTTGCCCGGCAGCTCGAGCGAGCCCTTGGTGAAGATCGAGGTCAGCCGCGTCGGCGACGTGAACATCATCTGGCTGGTCGAGTTGTACAGGTCGGCTTCGGCGCCGGTGTAGGCGTGGTAGTTGGCCGGGTCGCGCGAATTCGTGCCGGTGCCGTCGCCTTCGTAGCTGCCGGTGTGGTTCAGGACACGGTTGAAGCCGGTGGCGCCGGTGTTCGAAGCGCCGGTGGCGGTGATCGGGGTGATGCGGCCCCATGGGCCGGCGCCCAGGTTGGCGGCGTAGTGTGCGGGGCCGAAGCTGTAGGCGGTGATCGGGCGGTCCTTGGCCCACACGGTGCCTTGCTGGCTGTGGGTGATGCCGAACATCAGCGAGGCCTTGTCGTTGCCGGCGCCGTAGGACAGCGAATAGTCGGAGGTCTTGCCGTCGCCTTTTTCGTTCTCGCCGTAGTAGGCGCTGGCGGTGCCGCCTTCCATCGACTTCTTCAGGATGATGTTGACCACGCCGGCGATCGCGTCCGAACCATAGATCGACGAGGCGCCGTCCTTCAGGACTTCGATGCGATCGATCATCGACGACGGCACGGTCGACATGTCGGTGTAGCCGGCCACGGTCTGGGTCCAGCGCTTGCCGTTGACCAGCACGAGCAGGCGCTGCGCGCCCAGGTTGCGCATGTTGATGAACTGGCCGCCCTGTTCGCGGTTCGAGGTCAGGGTCGAGCCCTTGCTGAACGCCGGGGTGCCGGTGGAGGACAGGCTGTTGACGATGTCGCCGACGGTCACCAGGCCGCTCTTCTGGATTTGTTCCGCGCTGACCACCTGGATCGGTTGTGCCGTCTCCAGGTCGACCTGGCGGATGCGCGAGCCGGTGATTTCGACGCGCTGCGGCGCTTCCGCAGTGGTCTGTGCTTGGGCAATGCTGCTCATCGCCTGGACGGCGACCGCGACCGCCATGGCGATTTTCGTACGTTGTTGCATGACTTCTCCAATCAGGGCTTTTACCGACCCGGCAGTTCGTGGCCACCGAGCAATTTTTCGAACGTGTCTCCACGCGCCTCGTGCATGACGCGGCTGCATGTGCATACGCAGAGCTATCAAATCATTCCGTATTGACAGGTGTCAATACAAATTCTTGATATCAATCAACGGTGGACAAAAAGCAACATGGCGCGATGCAACATGCCCTGAAATGGATCGGGCGCTGCACTTGCCTGGGGCGGGATTGCCCGGCGGCGGTGCGCCGGGCGGAGGAGGGATAGGCGGGCGCTCAGCCGCCGAAGCAGGCGCGCCACAGGCGCACGACCACCTCGGCATGCGGCGCCACCAGGGCCGGGTCGACGCGTGCCTGTTCCTGGCCCTGCAGCCGGACCTGGTGCTGCAGCTTGCGCATGAGGCGGTAGGCATCGGCGGCGCCCTGGGCCAGTTCGGGGTCGATCAGGCCGAGCTCGCCGCACATGCGCAGCAGGGCGATATTGCCCTTGTTCGCGGTCAGTTCCGGGTGCTTGCTGGCGTGCCGCAGAACCAGGTACTGGACGATGAATTCGATGTCGATCATGCCGCCATCGTCGTGCTTCAGGTCGAAACGGTCGCTGGAACCCGGGTGGGCGTCGTGCATGCGCCGGCGCATTTTGACGACTTCTTCGCGCAGCTCGGCTTCGCGCTGGCTGCGGTCCTGGCGCAGGACTTCTTCGCGGACGGCTTCGAAGCGCGCGCCGATATCGGCATCGCCGGCGCAGAAGCGGGCGCGGGTCAATGCCTGGTGTTCCCAGATCCAGGCCGAGCTGCGCTGGTAGCGCTCGAAGGCGCCGACCGAGGACACGAGCATGCCGCTGGCGCCGTCCGGACGCAGGGCGGTATCGATGTCGAACAGGATGCCGGCCGGGGTATGGGTCGTCATCCAGGTGATGAAGCGCTGGGCCAGTTTCGCGTAGTTGCCAGGGGCCTCCTGGTCCTCGTCGTCGAACAGGAAGATGACGTCGAGGTCGGACACGTAGCCGAGCTCCTTGCCGCCCAGCTTGCCGTAGGCGATCACGGCAAAGCGCGGCACCTCGCGATGGCGTTTCGGCAGCGTCAGCCAGGCGCGCCGCACGACTTCGTGCACGATCAGGTCGGCCAGCGCCGACAAATGGTCGGCCAGGCGCTCGACCGACAGTTCGCCGGCCAGGTCCAGCGCCAGCAGGCGGAACAGCTGGGCGTGGTGGGCTTCGCGCAGGATGTCGAGCTGGCGCTCGGTGTCCCCGGCGGCGGCGTCGAGCTGGCCGGCGAGGCTGGCGGCCAGGGCCGGAAGATCGTCAGCGGCATTGCCGCGGTCGTCCAGCAGCTCGTCCAGCAGGATCGGGTGCTGGGTGAGGAAGGTGGCGGCCCAGCCGCTGGCGTTGATCATGCGGATCACGCGTTCCAGCGTATGCGGGTACTCGGTCAGCAGCGACAGATAAGCCGAGCGGCGCGCGATCGCCTCGAAGAAGTCGAGCAGGCGCCCGAGGGTGGCCGCGTGGCTGCCCAGGCCTGCTTCGCGCACCACCGTGCCGATTTGCGCCAGCGCCGTGTTGACCAGCGCCGCCAGCTTGTTGCGGCTGGCTTCGGGCAGGGTCTGCAGGCGCGGCGCCTGCCAGGTAGCGACCAGGCGGTTGGCGGCTTCCTCCGGTTTGTCGAAGCCGAGGCTGGCAAGCTGCTGGGCGATCGCCTCCGCATGCTCCGGGTCGCCCAAGGATGGGTTGAATGCGGCCGCCGGGTCGACGTGTTCGGGGCTTTTGCCGGCTTTATCGGCGAAGATGGCGTCGAACTGGGCCGCCACGAAAGTGCGCTGCTCGTCCAGGCGCGCCAGCAGGGTCGCCTCGTCGGGCAGGCCCATCATCTGCGCCACGGCCAGCCGGTCTTCAGGGGAAGCGGGCAGGGTGTGGGTCTGAGCATCTTCCAGGTATTGCAGGCGGTGTTCGAGGTTGCGCAGGAAGGTGTAGGCGTCCAGCAGTTTCTCGACCGTGTCCGCGGTCAGCAGCTCGCGCTCGGCCAGCAGGCGCAGGGTCTTGCGGGTCGAGCGCTCGCGCAGGGCCGGGTCGCGCCCGCCGCGGATCAGCTGGAACACCTGGGCCAGGAATTCGATCTCGCGGATCCCGCCGCGGCCCAGCTTGACGTTGTGGCTGCGCTCCGGGTGCAGGCGCTCCTGGCGGTTGACCTCTGCGCGGATCTGGGCGTGCATGGTGCGGATGGCGTCGATCACACCGAAGTCGAGATAGCGCCGGAAGACGAAGGGGCGGACGATGGCATCGAGGGCGGCAACGTCAAGCGCGTCGCCGGTCACGGCACGCGCCTTGACCCAGGCATAGCGCTCCCATTCGCGGCCCTGGACGATCAGGTAATCCTCGACCATGTTCAGGCTGCATGCCAGCGGCCCCGACTTGCCGTTCGGGCGCAGCGCCATGTCGACCCGGAAGGTGAAGCCATCCTCCGTGATTTCCGAGATCGCGCCGATCAGTTTTTTCCCCAGGCGGATGAAGAATTCGTGATTGGACAACGCGCGCTGGCCCGGCCCGGCCTGGGTCTCGCCGTCTTCCGGATACACGAAGATGAGGTCGATGTCCGAGGACACGTTGAGCTCGCCGCCGCCGTGCTTGCCCATCGCCAGCACCATCATCTGCTGGGGCCGGCCCGAATCCTGGCCGACCGGCACGCCGTGGGCCGCCGTCATCTCGGCCATCAGCTCGGCCAGGTGGGACTGCACGGCAAAATCGGCGAAGCGGCTCATGGCGGTGACGACCTCGTCGAGGTCCGCCTTGCCGTCGAGGTCGCGCTGGATGATGGCGCAGATCAAAAGATTACGCAGGCGGCGCATGGCCCGTCCCAGCGGCAGGCGGGCGCCCTGCGGGCCGGCGTTCGACTCAGCTTCCAGTGCTGCGCCGAAATCGAGGGATGCCAGCGATAATTCGCTCAAGGCGGCAAGGCGTCCGGCACGCGCCGGGTCGGCGCCGAGCCAGCGTTGCAGGAAGCGTGAGGCGGATGCGGGGGAATTCATGGGCGGATCCAGGCGAGTTTGAACGTTCCGGAAGGCGTGCTATGGGGTAAAATTGCTCGCCATGCTGCCCTGGGTCAGCGTGATGGTAAGGTAGACGCCGCGATCGTTGCAAGCGCTTCACTTATTGACAGATATATATATTGAAGAATCATTTTCGGCGAGCCTTTATTTATTAGCACCCTGATGCACAACCCGGAACAGCAGGCCGAGCGAGGAGACCAGGACCGGCACGCAGCTGATGCGCATGTCGCGGACCCGGCTATGCTGCCGCCTGAATCGCATCAGGCCGGTGCGCACCCACCGCTGTCCGAGCGCTGGCACCGCCTGCAGGCGGCCTACCGCTATGCCAACCTGGCCTCGCACCACGTGCTCGGCTTCACGGTCAAGGCCGTGCTGCTTGCCTATTTCATCTTCATGCTGCTGTTCCTGGCGCTGCGCTGGGCAGTCCTGCCGAACATCGATCACTACAAGCCGGATATCGAACGGGCCGCCAGCCGCGCCCTCGGCAACCAGGTCACCATCGCCCGCGTCTACGCTTCCTGGCGCGGCCTGCATCCGAACCTCTACCTGGGCGACGTCCGCCTGCAGGACCGCCAGGGCCGCCAGTTGCTGCTGCTGCCTTCGGTGTCGGCCACGCTGTCGTGGTGGTCGGTGGTGGCGGCCGAGCCGCGCTTCGACAGCCTCGAAGTCAACCGCCCCGAACTCGACGTGCGCCGCACCCCGGACGGCGTGTTCTGGGTGGCCGGCGTGCGCATCGACCCGAACCGCAAGGAAGAGCCCAGCGGCGCCGGCGCCGACTGGCTGCTGCGCCAGCGCGAGATCGTGATCCGCGAAGGCCGCCTGTCCTGGACCGACGAATTGCGCGCGGTGCCGGTGCTGGCGCTGTCGGACGTCACCATGGTGCTGCAGAACCGCTGGACCACGCACCGCTTTGCCCTGAAGGCCCGGCCGCCGGCCGGTGTCTCGGACCCGCTCGACGTGCGCGCGCGCTTCAGCCATCCGGCCTTCGGCGCCCGCGCCTCGGACCCGGGCCGCTGGAAAGGCGAGCTGTATGCCGACCTGCGCAACACCGACCTGGCCAGCTGGAAGCAGTACATCAGCTATCCCTTCAACGTCGAGGCCGGCCGCGGCTCGGTACGCGCCTGGCTGAACTTCGACCAGGCCCGGCTGGCCGGCTTTACCGCCGACCTCGGCCTGGCCGGCGTCAGCGCCCGCCTGGCCGCGGACGCGGCGCCGCTGCAGCTGTCGCGCGTGTCCGGCCGGCTGTCGGCGCGCGAGGAAATCAAGCCCGGCGTCGAGGACGGCAAGCCGACCTTCGGCGCCCTCGGCCACAGCATCGGCGTACAGAATTTCTCGGTGGTGACCCGCGACGGCGTCGTGCTGCCGCCTGCCACCCTGAGCGAGACCTGGCGCCCGGCCGCGAAAGGCAAGCCGGAACATTTCACGGTGCGTGCCGACCAGGTCGACCTCGGCGCCCTCGCCACGCTGGCGGCCCAGATGCCGCTGGATCCGCAGCACCGTGCGCTGCTGGCCGGACTGGCGCCGCGCGGCCGCCTGCAGGGTGCCGACGTCGAATGGGAAGGTCATTTCCCCAAGCTGGCCAGCTGGCGCGTGCGCGGCCAGCTCGAGAACTTCGGCATCGATCCGCTGCCGGCATCGCCCGAGCACGCGGCGCTGCCGGGCGTCAGCAAGTTGAGCGGCAACATCGACGCCAGCGACCGCGGCGGCGCCCTGAGCATCGCCTCGAAGGGCCTGGTGCTGTCGCTGCCGGCCTGGTTTGCGGAAGCCGACATGCCCTTTGACGAGCTGGGATTGCGGGCGCGCTGGTCCTATCCGCAGGCCGACCAGCTGCTGGTCGAGGTCGACGGTTTCGACTTCAGCCAGGGCGCGCTGAAGGGCTCGCTGTCGGGCCGGCACCTGCTGCCGCTGGGACAGGATAAAGCCGGCATCAAGGGCCCGGGCGAGGCCGACTTCACGGGCGCCATCGACGGCTTCGACATCGCCCGCATCGGGCGCTGGCTGCCGCTGGTCACGCATGAAGGCCTGCGCGACTGGCTCACCGGGGCCCTGCAGGGCGGCACCCTGCACGACGCCAAAGTGCGCCTGCGCGGCGAGCTGGCCCATTTCCCCTTCCGCGCCGACAATCCCGCCGAGCGCGGACGCGGCGAATTCCGTGTCAGCGGCCGCATCGAAAACGGCAAGCTCGACTATGCGCCGGCGCACCGCGCGCTTGATAACAAATCGCCGCTGTGGCCGCTGGCCGAGAACATCAACGGCACCATCCTGTTCGACCGCGCGCGCATGGAGATCTTTGGCGAGACCGCGCGCACCCTGGGCCTCAACCTGAGCAATGTGCGCGCCGTGATCCCGGAACTGGGCGCGCACGAATCGATGCTCGACATCGACGGTACGGCCGCCGGCCAGCTGCAGGACTTCCTGCGCTACGTGGCGGCCAGCCCGGTGCTGGAATGGATCGGCCACTTCACGGAAGACACCAGGGCCACCGGCAATGCGCGCCTCGGGCTCAAGCTGCACCTGCCGCTGGCGAACCTGCATGAGACCAAGGTCCAGGGCACGCTGCAGCTGCAGAACAACGACGTGATCCTGTTCCCGGAGCTGCCGCCGATCCAGGCCGCGCTCGGCAAGATCGAATTCACGGAACACGGCGTCAACCTGAACGGCATCGGCGCCAGCTTCCTGGGCGGGCCGCTGCAACTGTCGGGCGGCACCCAGCGCGACGGCAGCATCGCGATCCGCATGGCCGGCATCGCCACCGCCGACGGCATGCGCGCCACCAGTTCGCTGCCGGCCCTGCAGCGCCTGGCCGGCAAGCTGTCCGGCGGCACCCGCTTCGGCGGCACCATCACAGTGAAGGACCACGCGACCCAGATCGTGCTCGACTCGACCCTGGCCGGGCTGGGCGTGGAGTTCCCGGCGCCGCTGAACAAGCCGGCCACCGACGTGCTGCCGCTGCACTTCACGCTGACCGGCCAGCCGACCGGGGATAACGGCGTGGGCCATGACGAGATCCGCATCAGCGTCGGCAACTCGATGGCGGCGCGCTACGTGCGCGAACGCCAGCCGCACGGTCCGTGGATCGTCAAGCGCGGCGGCATCGGCGTCAACGTGCCGGCGCCGGAGCCGGACAACGGCATGATGATCAACGTGAACATGAAGTCGGTGAACGTCGACCACTGGCTGGCGGCGGCATCCAGCATCGCCGGCCCGGCCGACGCATCCGCCCAGAATGCGGCGGCAGCGCAGGAAGGCGGCATGGCGCAGTACGTGGTGCCGGACCTGATCGGCGCGCGCGCCGCCGAACTGGTGGTCGGCGAGCGTACGCTGCACGACGTGGTGGTCGGCGCCTCGCACCAGCCGGGCGTGTGGCAGGCCAGCGTCGACTCGCGCCAGATCACCGGCTACGTGACCTGGAACGAAGCGCAGAACGGCCAGGCCATGGGCAAGGTGACGGCGCGCCTCGCGTCGCTGGACATCCCGGAATCCTCGGCCAACGAGGTCAAGGACCTGCTGGAATCGGGCAAGAACCCGGGCGCCACCATCCCGGCCCTGGACATCGTGGCCGAGCGCTTCGAACTGTTCGACAAGCAGTTCGGTCGCCTCGAACTCATCGCCAGCAACGCCCAGGCCCTGGCCGGGCGCGAATGGCGGATCGAGCGCCTGGCCATCACCAATCCGGACGGCCAGCTGAAGGCCAACGGGCGCTGGCTCACGCGCGACGGCAAGAGCAATACCTCGCTCAACTTCAACCTCGACATCAGCGATGCCGGCCGCCTGCTGGACCGCCTCGGCTTCCCGGGCACGCTCAAGCGCGGCAAGGGCTCGCTGTCGGGCGACATCTCCTGGGCCGGGCTGCCGTATTCGCTGGACATCCCGAGCCTGTCGGGCCAGGTGCAGATGAATGTCGAGGACGGCCAGTTCCTCAAGAAGGACCCGGGCGCGGCCAAGCTGCTCGGCGTGCTGAGCCTGCAGATGCTGCCGCGCATGCTCAAGCTCGACTTCCACGACGTCTTCTCGGAAGGACTGGCCTTTGACGGCATCACCGCGAATGCCATGATTTCGCGCGGGGTCGTGCACACGGAAAACCTTAAAATGCATGGCGTGGCGGCAACGGTGCTGATGGACGGCACCGCCGACATCGCCAACGAATCGACCAACCTGCACGTGGTGGTGATTCCGGAATTCAATCTCGGCACCGGGCCGCTGGTGTATGCGCTGGCGGTCAACCCCGTCATCGGCCTGGGCAGCTACCTGGCCCAGCTCTTCCTGCGGGCGCCGGTGATGAAGGCGCTGACCTACCACATGCAGGTGACCGGGCCGTGGAAATCGCCGAACGTGATCAAGCTGGATGCGCAGGCGGCGAATGCGGCGGCCACGGCCGCAGCTGCCAACGCACCTGCCGCCGCGCAGCCGGCCAAGAAGAAAGGGCAATGATGAGCAAGACGACAGTCGCAGCAGTGCAGATGGTGTCCTCGCCGAACGTCGAGGAAAACCTGGAGACCGCGCGCCGCCTGCTGGCGGAAGCGGCGGACAAGGGCGCGAAACTGGTGACCCTGCCGGAATACTGGCCGATCATGGGCATGTCCGACACGGACAAAGTCGGCCATGCCGAGCAGCAGGGCCGGGGCATCATCCAGGACTTCATGGCGGCGCAGGCGCGCGAGCACGGCTTCTGGCTGATCGGCGGCACGCTGCCGCTGGCATCCCAGGACAGCGGCCGGGTGCTGAACACGACCCTGGTCTACGACCCGGAAGGCAAGCCGGTCAGCCGCTACGACAAGATCCACCTGTTCGGCTTCACCAAGGGCGAGGAAACCTACGACGAAGCGCGCACCATCGTGCCGGGCGAGGCTGTCGGCAGCTTCGAGGCGCCCTTCGGCAAGGTCGGCCTGTCGGTCTGCTACGACCTGCGCTTCCCGGAACTGTACCGGGCCATGGGCGAGGTCGCCCTGATCGTGGTGCCGGCCGCCTTCACCCACACCACCGGCATGGCGCACTGGGAAGTGCTGCTGCGTGCGCGCGCCATCGAGAACCAGTGCTACGTGCTGGCCTCGGCCCAGGGCGGCACCCACCGCAACGGCCGCCGCACCTTCGGCCACAGCATGCTGATCGGCCCCTGGGGCGAAGTGCGCAGCCAGCTGCCGGAAGGCGAGGGCGTGGTGGTGGGCGACATCGACACGGCCTTCCTGGCCGAAGTGCGGCAGAGCTTGCCTGCTTTGAAGCACCGGAAAATGTAAAAAATTTGGATATGGCACAATGCCTTATCCCTATCAGAAAGACCTGAACATGAAGCCATTCGAACCGAATCTTTCCTCCCTCGCCGTCGCGCGCGACGTGCTGTTGACGCCCTTCGGGCTCGACGAAGGCAAGCTCATCACCACGCTCGGAACGATGTTCACGCACAAGGTCGACTATGCCGACCTGTATTTCCAGTTCACCAAGAGTGAAGGCTGGAGCCTGGAAGAAGGCATCGTCAAGAGCGGCAGCTTCTCGATCGACCAGGGTGTCGGCGTGCGCGCCGTGTCCGGCGACAAGACCGCCTTCTCCTACTCGGACGAGATCTCGCAGGCCGCGCTGCTCGATGCCGCCGCGGCCACCCGCACCATCGCACGCGCCGGCGCCGGCCGCATCAAGGTCGCGACCCAGGCACAGCCGAGCGGCGGCCGCTCGCTCTACCTGCCGCACGATCCGCTGAACTCGCTCGACGCCACCGCCAAGGTCAAACTGCTGGAGCGCGTCGAGAAGATCGCGCGCGCCAAGGACCCGCGCGTGGTGCAGGTGATGGCTGGCCTGGCCGGCGAATACGATGTGGTGCTGGTGGTGCGCAGCGACGGCGTGCTGGCGGCCGACATCCGCCCGCTGGTGCGCGTGTCCGTTACCGTGATCGCCGAGCAGGACGGCCGCCGCGAGATCGGTTCCTCCGGCGGCGGCGGGCGCTACGACTACAGCTACTTCAGCGACGAGTTGCTCGACAAATACGCCAACGAAGCCGTGCAGGCGGCCCTGGTCAACCTGGAAGCGCGCCCGGCCCCGGCCGGTCCGATGACCGTCGTGCTCGGCCCGGGCTGGCCCGGCGTGCTGCTGCACGAAGCGGTGGGCCACGGCCTGGAAGGCGATTTCAACCGCAAGGGCTCGTCGTCCTATTCCGGCATGATCGGCCAGCGTGTCGCCGCCAAGGGCGTGACCGTGGTCGACGACGGCACCCTGCAGGACCGCCGCGGCTCGCTGAACATGGACGACGAGGGCAACCCGACCCAGTGCACGACGCTGATCGAGGACGGCATCCTGAAGGGCTATATCCAGGACACCATGAACGCCCGCCTGATGAAGATGCCGGTGACCGGCAACGCGCGCCGCGAATCCTTCGCCCACCTGCCGATGCCGCGCATGACCAACACCTACATGCTGGCCGGCGACAAGGATCCGCAGGAGATCCTGGCCTCGGTGAAGAACGGCATCTACGCGGTCAATTTCGGCGGCGGCCAGGTCGACATCACCAACGGCAAGTTCGTGTTCTCGGCCAGCGAAGCCTATATGATCGAGAACGGCAAGGTGACCTATCCGGTGAAGGGCGCGACCCTGATCGGCAATGGCCCGGACGTGATGAACCGGATCTCGATGATCGGCAACGACATGCGCCTGGATTCTGGCGTGGGCGTGTGCGGCAAGGAAGGCCAGAGCGTGCCGGTGGGCGTGGGCCAGCCGACCTTGCGCATCGATGGGGTGACGGTGGGCGGTACTGCCTGATCCTCTTTTTTACTTTCAGGATGGCTCAGAAGGTATAGCGCGCCCCCAGTTCATAGTAGCGACCGCGTGCGCCTGCGTAGTCGAGCGGGTTGTAGGCCTGGGCACCGTAGGTCAGCGGATCGAGCGGCGCCACCTTGTCGAACAGGTTTTGCACCTGGCCGAAGACCTCCCAGCGCGGCGCCGGCTTCCAGCGCGCCACCAGGTCGAAGGTGGTGAAGGATGCCAGTTCGCAGCCGTTCGGCGCATCGCGTCCGTCGGCGAAATGGCTGGCGCAACCATCCGGGTCGCCCCGGAAGAAGGTGTTCTCCAGTTTGCCGCGGTAGTTGATGTTGAGCGACACGCGCCAGTCATTGCGTTCCCAGCCGAAGCGCAGGTTGGCCTTGTTGTCCGGCGTGCCGGTGCAGTTCGTCACGTCGCAGTTGCCATGGGTGCCGGCGAATTCGCGCGAGGTGCCGTCCTGCTCGGTGCGCAGCCATTCGAACATGTGGGTGTACTTCAGATCGACGGTGGCTTGGCCATAGTTATTGGGCAGCTTATGGGCGTAGCGGGCGTCGATGTCGATGCCGCGCACCTTGGTCTGGTTCGAGTTGACGTAACGCGTCAGCACCGCGACGATCTGGCCGGGGTCGCCCGGGATGCCGCTGACGCTGGTCGGATCGCGTACCACACTGCCGGCGGCGATGGCGGCGTCGACCTGTTCCTGGTTGATCTCGTTCGAGCGCTTGATCTTCCAGTAGTCGACCGAGATGCTGGTGCGCGGCAGCGGATCCCAGATCACGCCCAGGTTGTAGCTCTTCGAGCGCTCGGGCGACAAGCCCGGGTTGGGCGAAGTGATCAGGGCAATCGCCGCCGGGTCGCAGGTGCCTGGCACCCCCAGGCCGCAGCGCACCGGGTCGGAGGCGGTCGAGAAGGCGGCCAGGCCGCCAACCCCGTTCTCGGCCGGGCTGGGCGCACGGAAGCCCTTCGCGAAAGTACCGCGCAAGGCAAAGGATTTCGCAGGCGTCCACTTCAGGCCGGCCTTCGGCGTCCATGAGTTGCCGACGTCGGTGAAGTGGTCCCAGCGCAGCGCCGCCGAGGCTTCGATGTGGTAGGGCAGCGGCGCCAGCGCTTCGGCGTACAGGGCGCCCACGTCGTGCTCCCCGGAATACGCCGAGTAGCCCAGGCCGATGATGTTGCCGCGCTCCGTGCCGGTGGTCGGTTGCAGCTCGGTGAACTCGTGGCGGATTTCGCCGCCCACCGCCAGGCCAAGCGGGCCGGCCAGGTAGGGCAGGCCGCTGAACTCGCGCGTGCCCTTGAAGTCCCACTGACCGATCTTGCTGTTGGCGGTGTTGTGGATGGTCGGCGACAACGCCGCGTACATTGCGGGCGAGTTCAGGAAGGCGTTCTCGCCGATGCGCCACACCGTGCCCGGCGGCAGGGCGGCATAGGCCGGGCTATTGGCGGTGGCCGCCGCCACGTTGGCCGCGCTCGGGTTCAGCAGGGCGAAGGCGACGTCGCGCTGCAGGTAGCCGTGCTGGGTGTTGTTGACGTGGTTGTGCGAGAACAGCAGGGCGGTGTCCCAGTCCCAGCCGAAGTTGCTGCCCTTGGCGCCGACGACCCAGCGTATGTAGTTCGAGCCGATGTTGGAGACGCGCGGGCCGACATCCGCGGCCAGGTAGCGGAAGCGCGCGTCGGTGCCGAAGTAGGGATTGTCCGGGTGGGCGGCGCCGAGCGCCACGACGCCATTGTTGACCGGGCCGCCAGGATAACCGACCGAGGCGCTGACCGAGGAGGGCGTGGTCGCGGTGTCGGTCTGGCTGCTGTAATAGTTCAGGTCGCTGTACAGCTGGATCTCGGGGGTGTACTGCCAGGTGCCGCGGGCGTAGAAGCTGAAGTTCTCCTGCTTCGGCTCGATCTGGTTGTATTCCAGTGTGCCGTCGATGATGCAGCCGCCGCCCGGATCGCCCTGCGGGTGGGTGGTGAAGTTCGAGCAGGCCGCACCCGGGAAGGTGCGGGTGAAGCCCGGGCCGAACAGGTTGCCGCGGTTGTAGTAGTTGGCCGTGTCGAGGGGGTTGCGCACGTTGCCGTTGATGGCGTTGCCGGCGGTGCCGCTGCCCGGCACGATGGCGCCGGTGCCGCCCAGCGCCTCGTTGGCCGAGTAGCCCCAGGGCCGCAGGTCGATGCGGCCGATGTAGTCGCGGTCGCGGCGGTCGCGGTACCAGATCTCGTCGAATTTCTTGTATTCGATGCTGAACAGGCCGCTGTAGCGGTCGGTGTCGAGATTGCCGAAGCCCTTGGTGAAGGCGAGGTTGGTGCGCTTGCCGTCCCATTCCTCCGTGGAGCCGCGCGAGAAGCGGAAGGAGTTGCCCTCGAAGTCGCGGCGCAGGATGATGTTGACCACACCGGCGATGGCGTCGGAGCCGTAGATCGACGAGGCGCCGTCCTTCAGCACCTCGACGCGGTCGACGGCGTCGGTCGGGATCGAATTCAGGTCGACGAACTGCTTCTGGCCATCGTCGGCCAGGCCGTAAGGCGCCGAGCGGCGGCCGTTCACCAGCACCAGGGTCGAGGCCGTGCCCAGGCCGCGCAGCGAAATGCCGGAGGCGCCGGCGGCGAAGCCGTTGCCGAAGGTGGTGGGCACCGAGCCCTGGTTGTCGACGGCCAGGGTTTGCAGCAGTTCGGCCACCGTGGACTTGCCGGACCTCTCGATGTCGGCGCGGTTCACGGTGATGACGGAGGATGCGGTTTCGGCCTCGGAACGGCGGATGTTCGAGCCCGTGATTTCGACGCGCTGGATCGGCTTGGGCGCGGCTTCCTGCGCCCAGGCCGGCAGCGGCAGCGCGGCCGGCAAAGCCAGCAGCGCCAAGCCGGCGGCGCCGCCGCCCGCGAACAGGCGGCGGATCGAACGTGATATCGGGGTTTCAGTCATTTCCAGACTCCAGTGGCAAGTGAGGGTTTCCCTGCCCAGCTCGCACAAGGAGCAGATTCGGCCGGGGTATGTCGCGACTTTTGCACTGGAAGCAAAGGAATGCCTGACATCTCTCAACCGTGCTCCGCTCATCCACAATGGATGTCTGCTTCATGCAACCGATCGCCTGTCACGACGCTCGCACGTGACGGATAAACAGCTTGCCAATGCTCATACATTGTTGTTATAGTCAGTTGACCACCCCGGACAACACCATGCGCCACACTGCCTTCTTTACCTTTTATTTTTGGTTTAGCCATTCCAGCCCGACGGCGGTGGAGTAGCGGCAGGTTCACGCAACAGCAGAACGAAGTCCGACGCAAAATTCCAGAAAAACCGCCAGCAATGGCGGTTTTTTTATTGTCTACTGAACGGAGAACAGCAATGCCACGTACCGACGATCTACGCATCCGCGAAATGAAGGAACTGACGCCACCGTCGCATTTGATCCGCGAGTTTCCGGTGTCGCCGGCCGCGGAGCAGACCGCGGCCGGGGCGCGCGTGGCGCTGCACCGCATCCTGCACGGCCAGGACGACCGCCTGATGGTGGTGATCGGCCCGTGCTCGATCCACGACCCGAAGGCGGCGCTGGAGTACGCGCGCCGCCTGGCCGAACAACGCGTCCGCCTGGCCGGCGAACTCGAGATCGTGATGCGGGTCTACTTCGAGAAGCCGCGCACCACCGTGGGCTGGAAGGGCATGATCAACGATCCCTACATGGACAACAGCTTCCGCATCAACGACGGCCTGCGCATGGCGCGCGAGCTGCTGCGCGACGTCAACGAGCTGGGCCTGCCGGCCGGCACCGAATTCCTCGACGTGATCAGCCCGCAGTACATCGCCGACCTCGTGAGCTGGGGTGCGATCGGCGCCCGCACCACCGAGTCGCAGGTGCACCGCGAGCTGGCTTCCGGCCTGTCCTGTCCGGTCGGTTTCAAGAACGGTACCGACGGCAACATCAAGATCGCCGCCGATGCCATCAAGGCCGCCTCGCAGCCGCACCACTTCCTGTCCGTGACCAAGGGCGGCCACTCGGCGATCGTGTCGACCGCCGGCAACGAGGACTGCCACATCATCCTGCGCGGCGGCAAGACGCCGAACTACGACGCCGCCAGCGTCGAGGAAGCCTGCCGGCAGCTGGCCGCGAACGGCCTCGCCAGCCGCCTGATGATCGACGCCTCGCACGCCAACTCCAGCAAGAATCCGCAGAACCAGGTGCCGGTGTGCGCCGACATCGCCGGCCAGGTGGCGGCGGGCGACGACCGCATCGTCGGCGTGATGGTCGAGTCGCACCTGGTGGGCGGACGCCAGGACCTGGTGCCGGGGCAGGAGCTGACCTATGGCCAGTCGGTGACCGACGGCTGCATCGACTGGGAGACCAGCGTGGGTGTGCTGGAAGGTCTGGCGGCGGCGGTGCGCCAGCGCCGCGTGCGGCAGGATTAAAAAAAAACGGCGAACCGGAGTTCGCCGTTGAAATGCCCAAGCTGGAACGATCAGAAGCGGACGGTCGCGTTCAGGAAGATCTTGCGGCCCATCGCGTCGTACATCGACGGGAAGGTATTGCCGTTACCCGAGCCGGTGCCGTACTTCGAGGTCAGCGGCGGATCCTTGTCCAGCAGGTTGTTGATGCCCGCGGTCAGGGAGATCTTTTTGGTGAAGTTGTAGACCGCTGCCAGGTCGAGGTAGCTGATCGACGGCAGGTGTGCTTCGACCGGGTTGAAGGCGCCTTTCAGCAGCGGCTGGTCGCTGGAGGTCTCGATGTCCGTGCCCTTGAAGTAGCGCCAGGTCGCGGCCAGGTCCAGCTGCCACGGCGTCGCCCAGTTCACGCGCAGCTTGTGGCGCCAGGTCGGGCGCGGCTGGCCGCAGACGCCGGCGCCGTTGTACAGGCCGGCGCAGTCGTAGCTGCCGTCGCCCGGAATCTCTTCGACCTGGTAGCTCTTCAGCCAGCTGCCGTTCATCGCCACGCTCAGGCTGCCCATCGCGCCCAGGCGGTGGAAGTAGTTGGCGCCGAGGTCGATGCCCGAAGTCTTCACCGAGCCGATGTTGGTCGAGGTGGCGACGATGCGGGCTTCCGGCAGCAGCCACAGGGTGCCCAGGCTGTCGCGGGTGATCTGCGAGCAGTAGCGCGCATCGCCCGTGTTCAGGCATTTCTCCAGGGTCGTGGTCGGGCTGACCGCGCTGATCGTGTCCTCGACCTTGATGTTGAAGTAGTCGATGGTCACCGAGAAGTTGCTCGCCGGGGTCAGGACCACGCCGAAGGTGACCGACTTGGCCTGTTCCGGCTTGAGCTGCGGGTTACCGCCCTGCAGGTAGTTGTACTGGCCGGCCGGGCTGTCCTGGATGTTGCCGTACTGGTTGGCCTTGACGCCGGTGCGTGCGCACTTTTCCGCGGTCAGCCCGCGCGCCTGCAGCTGCGCCACGGTACCGGCGCAGGGATCGAAGTCGTTGTCGTACAGGTTCAGGCCGGCCGGCGAGAACAGGTCGACGACGTTCGGTGCGCGCACGGCCTTCTGGTAGCTGCCGCGCAGGCGCGCCATGCTGATCGGCGCCCACTCGATGCCGACACCGTAGGTATTGGCGCTGGTGCCGGTGTTGATGTTGCTGTGGCGGAAGCTGCCGTTCACCGACAGCAGCTTGGCCAGCGGCGCGTCTTCGAGGATGGGCACGCGGAACTCGCCGAACGCATCCTTGACGGTGTAGCTGCCCTTGACCGGCGTGGTCGGGCCGCCCGAACCGGACAGGTCGCCGGCGGCGGACGGGGCGTCAGGATCCTGCTGCAGGGTTTCGACACGGCGTTCGATGCCGAGCGACAGGCCGACGCCGCTGCTGGCGCCCGGCACCTTGAGGCCGTATTCACCGAGGTCGGTCGAGACGTTGGCGCCCTGGATCTGCTGGCTGGTGAAACCGGTGGTGGTGCCCGGGATCTGCAGGTAGGCCAGCTGCTCCTTCGTCACGCCGCCCGCCTTCCAGGGGTTGTAGGGCACGCAGTTGGGGTCGCTGCCGTTCACGACCGAGGCGCATACCGCCTTGCCGTTCTGGTTGACCACGTCCATCGCGCGCTTGGCGCGCTCGGTCGAGAAGTAGTTGTTGGCGCTGCTGCTGCCGCGCACCTTGGCGGCCTGCGCGAACACGTCGTAGTTCCATTTGCCGATTTCGCCCTTCACGCCGACGATGGTGCGGAACGAGGTGTTCTGGTACATCGACACCCGGCCACCGCCTTCGACGTTGCGGCGCTGGACCACGACGTCGGTGCTGTCGTCCGGGTTGACCAGGCCGAGCGCGGTCTTCCAGGCCGGGGAGAGCAGCGGGTTGTCGCCGCGCACGGTGTAGACGTCGCCGAACAGGCCGCCCGGGGCGATCTGGGCTTCGGTGCGGTCGTCGTGGAAGGCGAAGTCGGCGTACAGGCGGGCCTGGTCGCTGACGTCGTAGTGGACCGAGGCGGCGGCGCCGTAGCGGTCGTCCGGACGGATGTAGTGGTTGATCGGACCGAAGTTGTAAACGTCGGTGGCGCCGCTGTAGGCACGCGGGGTGCCGGCCGCGTCGGTGACGGTCCAGACCTTGCCGTCGGCGGTGTTGGTGATGCGGCCGGTGGCGTTGGTGCTCGAGCCGCCGCAGGAATAGCCGGCCGCGCTCGAGGACAGCGAGCAGGCGGCGTAGTCGCGCGACGCCTGCAGCAGCGCGTCCTGGCGCTTGAAGCTCAGGAAGAGGGTGGCATTGCCCTTGTTGCCTTCGAAATTGCCGCCCATCAGCAGGCTGACATCCTTCGAGCGGCCGTCGAAGCTGGCGTTGCCCGGCAACTTGAATTCGTTGGCGTTGGCCTTGGCGCGCTCGCGCACCAGGTCGGCCACGCCGCCGGTGCCCTGCTGGCGGTGATTGAAGCCGCTGTAGTTGGCATCGATCTGAACGCCCTGGAAGTTGTCGTTCATGATGAAGTTGACCACGCCCGCGACCGCGTCCGCGCCATACACGGCGCCGGCGCCGCCGGTCAGGACCTCGACGCGCTTGATCAGCGGTGTCGGGATCTGGTTCAGGTCGGCGGCGGTGGAGTTCGGGCTGCCCTGCGGCAGGCGGTGGCCGTTGACCAGCACCAGCGTGCGGCTGGCGCCGAGGCCGCGCAGATCGACGGTCGCGGTGCCGGAGGCGCCGTTCACGACGCTGCCGGTCTGGGCCGCAAACACCTGGGGCAGGTTGTTCAGCAGGCTCTCGACGTTACGCACGCCATCGGTCTTGATGTCCTTCGAGCCCAGCACCGTCACCGGGCTGGTGCCTTCCAGGGCAGCCATCGGAATGCGCGAGCCGGTGACTTCCACGCGCGCCATGCCGGCCGGTGCATCCTGGGCCGGCGCCGCGCCGTCCTGTGCAAACACAGCGGTGGCACCAAGTGCCATGCTGCCAGTGAACAACAATCGAACCGACCGGGATAAAACTTTTTCCGCCATCATCTCTTGGTTTTCCTATTTTTGTTAAACACCTGGACGCCCTTTCTTGTGGAAAGGGAAGTATTGACGCTGTTCAATGGAAACATTGTGTAAAAGCAAAGTCAATACGATGACATGCATATATGCATAAATACAACTACGGCGAAAAAAAACGGCGAACCGAAGTTCGCCGTTTTGCCGAGGCCTTCGACCCCGCTTTCGCGGGGGCCGAGGGTCTGCATTACATGGAGTAGCGCAGGCCCAGCTTGAAGAAGCGGCCGATGGCGCCGCTGGCGTCCATCGGGTTGTAGCTCATGCCGCCGTAGGTCAGCGGATCCAGCGGTGCCACCTTGTCGAACAGGTTCTGGATCGAACCGTAGACCTGCAGGTTGCGGCTCACGTTGTAGCGTGCCGACAGGTCGATCGTGGTGAACGAAGCCAGGCGGCAGTTGCCCGGCGCCGGGTTGCCGTTCGCGAAGGTGTTCGCGCACTTGTCACCCGCGAAGTACACGTTCTGCATGTCGGCGCGGTAGTTGGCGGTCGCGGTCATGTTGAACTTCTGGTTGAAGTCCCACGAAGCGGTGGCGCTGATCTTGTCCTTCGGCGTACCGGCGCAGTTCGAGGTGTCGCAGTTGCCGTGCGTGCCGGCGTACTGGAAGCGCGTGCCGCTCTTCTCGGCGCGCACCCACGATGCGATGTGGGTCCAGGTCAGGCCGAACACGGCGCGGCCGTAGTCGCCCAGCTTCACGCGCTGCTTGATGTCGACGTCCACGCCCTTGATCTCGGTGAAGCTCGAGTTCTGGTACGGTGCGTTCGACAGCAGCAGGGTGCCGGTGTTGGGGATCGCGACGCCGTTCACGACCAGGTTGTTGTCGTTGCGGATCGCGGTCGGCAGGGCGGCTGCCTCGACGTAGGACAGCGGGTTGATCTCGTTTTCACGGCGGATCTTGAAGCCGTCCACGGACAGGCCGGTGTTCGGCAGCGGATCCCAGACCATGCCCAGGGTGTAGCCCTTCGAGGTTTCCGGCGACAGCTTCGGATTGCCGACCTTGACCGCACCGATCGAGATCGCGCAGTCGGCCGAGGTGGCGCCGCCGGCTGCCGGCACGCCGCCCGGGCAACGGACCGGATCGCGCACCGACGAGCTGCCGGTCGATTGCGACTCGACGCCTGCTTCAGCCGGACCCGGGGCGCGGAAGCCTTCCGAGTAGGTGCCGCGCAGGGCGAAGGTCTTCAGCGGGGTCCACTTGACGCCGACTTTCGGGGTGGTGGACGAGAAGTTCTTGTACTTGTCGTAACGCACCGCACCGGTCAGTTCGACGGTCTGGATCACTGGCGCCGCCACCTCGACGAAGACCGCCGAGATGTTCTGGTCGCCCTTGGCGGCCACGTAGGAGGCGTTGATCGAGCCGTCCGCGGTGCCCGACAGCGACGGGTTGTCCAGCTTTTCGCGGCGATGTTCGGCGCCGAATGCCAGGCCCAGGGCGCCGCCCGGCAGTTGCATCAGCTCACGCGAAGCCTTGAAGTCGACGATGTCGAGCTGGGTGGTCGAGTGCGAGGTGGCGTTGGTGACCATGGCCGCGTACAGCGAGGCCGGGTTCTTGCCGGCCTGGGTGCCGATGTAGTACGGGAAGTACTTGCTGTTCGGATCGCCCAGTGCAGCCTGCAGCACCTTCATGTTGATCATGTTGCTGTAGTCGAGGTCCAGTTCGGACTTCGAATGCAGGAAGGCGGTGTCGAAGTCCCAGCCGAATTTCTGGCCTTTGATGCCGACGACGACGCGGCTGAACGAGTTGTCGGCCGAACGGGTGCTCGGGCCGACGTCGAACATCGAGTAGCGCAGGCGCACGTCGGCGCCGTACGGGTTCTGCGGGTGCTTGCTCGACACCAGGATCGAATTGCCCCAGGTGATCACGCCGGTCGGGCTGGCCGCGTTCGGCGGGAAGGCGACGGTCGAGCTGGTCGACGGCGGGGTCAGGGTGAAGGCGGTGTTGCGGCTCGAGTAGCCGGCTTCCGCGTACAGCTGCAGGCCGCCTTCGAGGTTCTTGGTGCCGCGGGCGTACAGGTTGAAGCCGTCGATCTGCGGCTGCATCGAGCGGAACTGGTCCTGGTACCACAGGCAGCCGCCGGCCGGGTCTTGGTTGACCACCGGCGAGAACTGCGAGCAGCCCGGCAGCGAAACGTAGTTGCCGGTCTTCGGATCGCGCAGGGCGCCGGTCGGCGACGGGCTGGAAGCGCCCGGGGTGATGTAGCCGCCCGCGAACTGGCTGTTGGCCGCATAGCCCCAAGGACGGATGTCACCGTGGCCGATCCAGTCGCGGTCGGAACGGGCCTTGTTCTTCAGCTCGTGGTTGGTGTAGACCTCGAAGTTGGTCATGACGTTGAAGCCGTCAGTGTCCAGGTCGCCCTTACCCCAGGTCAGGGAGGCCTTGCCCATCTCGCCGTCGCGGTATTTCGACTCGCCGCCTTCGGCCTTGGCCACCAGGCCGGTGAAGTCCTTGCGCAGGATGATGTTGACCACGCCGGCGATCGCGTCCGCGCCGTAGGTCGAGGACGCGCCGTCCTTCAGGATCTCGATGCGCTCGACGGCTTCCATCGGCACGGTCGACAGGTCGGTGAAGCTCTTCTGGCCGTCGTCGGCACGTGCGAACGGGGCCATGCGGCGGCCGTTCAGCAGCACCAGGGTCGAGGTGGCGCCCAGGCCACGCAGCGAGATAGCGGTCGAGCCGGCGGCGAAGCCGTTACCGAAACCGGTCGGCAGCGAACCTGCGCCGTCGGCGGTCAGGGTTTGCAGGTATTCGGCGACGGTACCCTTGCCGGATTTGGCCAGGTCTTCACGGCTCACCACCTGCACCGGCGACGCGGTTTCGGCGGTAGCGCGCTTGATGCTCGAACCGGTGACTTCGACGCGCTGCATCGGCGCGGACGAGGTGTCCTGTGCCAGGGCGGCGCCGCCGAACGCCACGGTGGCGAGGGCGAAGGAAACTGCTTGGGCTACAGCTTTTCTTTTCAACATTACGACTCCAAGGAATAGTCTGAAGATTGGTCTACAAATACATATGCTTTTCTTACAATTCTTGGCATGCATATACCAAGAAGTTCAGGCACTAGATGCAACCAATTGGTGTTAAGTGAAAAACTAGAATGTTTTCACTTAACATCCCATCAAAGCATCCTCGTCCGTACAGTGTCAATATGATTCAATCGAAACATTGTAGAAATGCCACACTTGTATTTCTTTTTCTTATAGGCGACCGAAGTTTTTTTTCCTCTGCAACAGTGAGAATCTGGTCTATAGTTTTGCTTTTCATCCGGATCACCCGATGTTTGCTTATATCCTCCGGCGCCTGTGGCAGATGCTGCCGACCATGGCCGGCGTCGTCGTGCTGGTTTTCCTGCTGTTCAACTGGGTGGGCGGCGATCCGTCCTACCTGCTGGCGGGGAAGATGGCGGATGCCCAGGCGATCGCCAACATCCGCACCCAGCTCGGGCTGGACCAGCCCTGGTATGTGCAGCTCGGGATTTTCGTCCGGCAGATCCTGACCTTCGATTTTGGCAACGCCTGGAGCACGGGCGAGCCGGTGGCGCACATCCTCTCGACCCGGCTGGGACCATCGCTGACGGTGCTGGTGCCGCTGACCATCCTCGAAACCCTGATCGGCATCGCGCTGGCCCTGGCCATCGCTTTCGTGCGCGGCTCGCTGACCGACCGCCTGGTGATGGTTGCCTGCACGGTCGGGATGTCGATCTCGATCCTGGTCTACATCATCGTGTTCCAGTACGGCCTGGCCTATAAGCTCGGCCTGTTCCCGGTGCAGGGCTGGGGCGACCACTTCCTGGAAAACCTGCTGCGCTACGCCACGCTGCCGATCCTGATCGGCCTGACGGTGTCGGTGGCGCCGACCCTGCGCCTGTTCCGCAGCTTCGTGCTCGACGAAGTGGGGCAGGACTATGTGCGCACGGCGCGCGCCAAAGGCCTGTCCGAGCGCCGCATCGTGTGGGTGCACGTGCTGCGCAATGCCGCCATCCCGATCATCACCTATGTCATGGCCAACCTGCCGGCGCTGCTGATCGGCGCCTTCCTGCTGGAGCGCTTCTTCGGCATCCCGGGCATCGGGCGCGAGGTGATCCTGGCGGTCGAACGCAGCGACTTCCCGGTGATCAAGGCGATCACGGTGTATGTGGCCGCCGCCACCATGGTGTTCAACCTGCTGGCGGACCTGATGTACCAGGCGGTGGACCCACGCGTACAGCTCAAGTGAGCAAATAGAATGAATCAAATGATCGAAAACCTGTCGCCCGGCCTGTGGGCGCTAGCCTGGCGGCGCCTGCGTGCCGACCGCGTCGCCATGGTGTCGCTGGCGGTGGTGCTGCTGTTCCTGCTGTCGGTGCTGCTGTCCGCCACCGGGCTGGTGGCCGCCGACTGGGAAGATGAAGTGGCGGTGAACTATGCGCCGCCGGGTTTCGTCGGCCCCGATCCGGCCTTGGCCGCGCTGGCGCGTCCTTCGCTTCCTGCTCCGCCGAACGCCTTCGATCCGCTGGCGTCCGATCTTTCCGAGTTGAAGACGGAACTGGCCCGCCACGGCAAGACGACGCAGGCCGTGAAAGCGTCGACGCTGCCTTTCGGCGCCGACAAATGGGGCCACGACATCGTGAAGAAGACCATCAAGGGCGGCCAGACTTCGATCGTGGTCGGTTTGGTGGCGGCCCTGGTGGCAGTGGCGCTTGGGACCCTGTTCGGCGCCGTCTCCGGCTTCTACGGCGGCAAGGTCGACGACCTGTTCAACTGGTTCTACAGCATCTTCACCTCGATCCCCTCGATCCTGATGATCCTGACGGTGGCGGCGGTGCTGCAGACCAGGGGCGTGCTGACCATCGTGCTGATCCTCGGCCTGACCGGATGGACCGGGCCCTACCGCCTGATCCGCGCCGAGTACATCAAGCACAAGGCGCGCGAGTACGTGATGGCGGCCGACGCCATCGGCGCCTCCGGCTGGCGCCGCATGTTCTCGCACATCCTGCCGAACGTCTCGCACGTGGCGCTGGTGCAGATGTCGATCCTGGTGGTCGGCTTCATCAAGGCCGAGGTCATTCTCTCCTTCCTCGGCTTTGGCGTGCCGGTGGGCGTGGTGTCCTGGGGCAGCATGCTGAACGAGGCGCAGAATGAACTCATCCTCGGCAAGTGGTGGCAGCTCGCGGCCGCCGCCAGTGCGATGGCCTTGCTGGTGACGGCCTTCTCGCTGTTTGCCGATGCGCTGCGCGATGCGCTCGATCCGAAATTGAAGTGAGCCTGACATGACTGACGATCAGCCATTGCTGGAAGTGCGCGACCTGCGCGTCTCCTTCCGCATCGACAAGAAGCGGACCTTCGAAGCCGTCAAAGGCATCTCCTTCAGCCTGCCGAAGAACGCCACCGTGGCCCTGGTGGGCGAGTCCGGCAGCGGCAAGTCGGTCAGCTCGCTGGCCGTGATGGGCCTGCTGCCTGTCGAGACCACGATCATGCACGCCGGTTCGTCGATCCGCTTCGACGGCCGCGAGCTGCTGGGCCAGTCCATCGAGGCGCGCCGCGCCTTGTGCGGCAAGGACATCGCGATGATCTTCCAGGAGCCGATGTCCTCGCTGAACCCGGTGTTCACGGTGGGCTTCCAGATCGGCGAAGTGCTGCGCCAGCACCTGGGCATGGACAAGCGCCAGGCGCGCGCCCGCACGCTCGAACTGCTGGAGGAAGTCGGTATTCCCGACCCGGCCAACAAGATCGACGCCTACCCGAGCCAGATGTCGGGCGGCCAGCAGCAGCGCGTGATGATCGCGATGGCGATCGCCTGCGAACCGCGGCTCCTGATCGCCGACGAGCCGACCACGGCGCTGGACGTGACGATCCAGAAGCAGATCATGGAACTGATCGCGCGGCTGCAGAAGAAGCACCAGATGTCGGTGCTCTTCATTACCCACGACCTCGGGTTGGTGGGCGAGATTGCGGACCGCGTGATCGTGATGCGGCATGGCGAAGTTCGCGAGGAAGGCTCGGCTTCCCAGGTCCTGCGGGCGCCCGCCGATGCCTATACGCGGGCGCTGCTGCATTGCCGGCCGAAGCTGGACGAGCGGCCGGTGCGGCTGCCGGTCATCGACGATTATCTGAGCGGGCGTTTTACGGCGGATGCGGAGCTGCCGCAGCGGTCGCGGGGCTATTTGCCTTCCGATGACAATGTGCTGGTGGTGGAGAACCTGCAGAAGAGTTTTTATCTGCGTGAGGGCCTGTTCGGCAAGCGCGAATTCAAGGCCGTGAAGGATGTCTCGTTCACGCTCCCGCGCGGCAAGACGCTTGGGGTGGTCGGCGAATCCGGGTCCGGCAAGACCACGGTCGGCCTGACCCTGCTGCGCCTGCACCGCGCCACCGGCGGCAGCGCCCTGTTCGAAGGCCGCGACCTGCTGGCCATGAGCGACCGCGAGTACCAGGCGTATAAACGGCGGATCCAGATCATCTTCCAGAACCCGTATGCCTCGCTGAATCCGCGCTTCACGGTCGGCCAGATCTTGCTGGAACCGATGCGCATCCACCGCATCGGCTTGAATGACGCCGAGCGTATCGAGCATGCGCACTATCTGCTGAAGCGGGTGGGGCTGCCCGAGCAGGCCTTCCACCGCTATCCGCACGAATTCTCCGGCGGCCAGCGCCAGCGCATCGCCATCGCGCGCTGCCTGACCATGAAGCCGGAGATCCTGGTGTGCGACGAGTCGGTGTCGGCGCTGGACGTGTCGGTCCAGGCCCAGGTGCTGAACCTGCTGCAGGACCTGCAGGACGAGTACAAGATGAGCTACATCTTCATCTCGCACGACCTGTCGGTGGTGAAGTACATTTCCGACCGCGTGATGGTCATGCACCACGGCAGCGTGGTCGAAATGGCCGACTCGGACGAGCTCTACCGCAACCCCCAGCATCCCTACACCCGGACGCTGCTGGCCGCCATCCCGAGCGGCGCCTGAAGTCGGGGTCAGAGCACATTTCGCTAATAATTCGGGGTCAAATAATTCGGGGTCAGAGCGCTTTTTGGCGTCACGCTTACCGGCCCGATTTCGGCGAAAACTCGCTCAACAGACGCGATTGTGCAGCTTTCGGAAAATCGCTCTGACCCCGAATTTCGTCCAAAAAGTGCTCTGACCCCGAATTTCGCCGGTTTGCTTTTGGTCAAACTGGCGCTGGTGTTCAAAATCGCATGTGATGATGCCCTCAATTTCGTCACTTTTGCGAGCGCCATCGTATGAACCAGAACCAGCCGCTGCGCCGGGACTTCCTGCGCTACATGGGTACGCTTGCGGCCTTGTCCGCACCTGCGCTGCAGGCCGCCGCCAATGAGAAAGACAAGATCAGCTTCCCGCCCATCGACGCCAGGACCGAAAAGCCGGAGAAGACCGAGCCGCCGGCCGATCCCATGAGCGAGCGCGTCGGCATCGCAATCGTCGGCCTTGGCCGCATTGCGGTGAACGAGATGCTGCCGGCCTTTGCGCAGAGCAAGCATGCGAAGCCGGTGGCCCTGGTCAGCGGCGACCGCGCCAAGGCGCTCAAGATCGCGCACCAGTACAACATCCCGGAAAGCGCCATCCTCGATTACAAGGACTACGACAAGCTGGCCGCCATGCCGGAAGTGCAGGGCGTCTACATCGCGCTGCCGAACAGCATGCACGCCGAATACACGGTCCGCGCCGCCCGCGCCGGCAAGCATGTGCTGTGCGAGAAGCCGATGGCCAACAGCGTGGCCGAATGCCAGCAGATGATCGATGCCTGCCGCAAGGCCGGCAAGAAGCTGATGATCGCCTACCGCAGCCAGTACGAGCCCATGGACCGCGCGCTGGTCAAAATGATCAAGGATAAAAAGCTGGGCGCATTGAAGGAATTCAGTTCGGTGAATTCGCAGAACATGGGCGACCCCCAGCACTGGCGCCTGAAGCGTGCGCTGGCGGGCGGCGGCGCGCTGCCCGACGTCGGCCTGTACTGCATCAATGCCGCGCGCTTCCTCAGCGGCGAGGAGCCGGTCGAAGTCATCGGCAATACCTGGTCGACCCCGGGCGATGCGCGCTTCAAGGAAGTCGAAGAATCCTGCCAGTTCATCCTGCGCTTCCCCAGCGGCTTCATCGCCAGCTGCAGCACCAGCTATGCGGCGCACAAATCGCAGTTCTTCCGCCTGAACGGTTCCGACGCCTGGGCCGAAATGGACCCGGCCTATGCCTACCACGGCCTGAAGCTGAAGATCTCGCGCGTGGTCGACGGCAAGGAGCAGGCCAGCGACATCCAGGTGGAAGAGAAGAACCAGTTCGCGGCGGAGATGGATCACTTCGCCCAGTGCGTCCAGCAGAACAGGGACGTGCACACGCCGGGCGAGGAGGGCCTGCAGGACCAGCGCATCATGGAGGCGATCTACGAGTCGGCGCGCACGCACAAGGCAGTCAAGCTGAGCGTACCAAACAAGACACGCGGACCGGAGCCGCAGCAAGAGGGATAAGATAATATACAGGGATGGCCCAGCTCTCCCACCTCATCCACACCTACGGCGTACTGATCGTGTTCGGCACCGTGCTGCTCGAACAGATCGGCCTGCCGATTCCCGCCTTTCCGGTGCTGATCATCGCGGGCGCGCTGGCGGTCGACAAGGGCGCCAACTGGCCGCTCTACCTGGCGGCCAGCGTCCTGGCCTGCCTGATCAGCGATTATTTCTGGTTCCGCGCCGGCCGCTATTACGGCAAGCGCATCCTGCGCCTGCTCTGCAAGATTTCGCTGTCGCCGGATTCCTGCGTCAGCCAGACGGAAGACAACTTCAGCCGCTGGGGCGCGAAGTCGCTGGTGGTCGCCAAGTTCATCCCCGGCTTCAACACGATCGCGCCGCCGCTCGCCGGCGCGATGGGCACGACCACCCAGCGCTTCATCTGGCTGTCGGTCGCCGGCGGCCTGCTGTGGAGCGGTGCGGGCATGGGCCTGGGCGCCTGGTTCCACGGCAGCGTCGACGATGTCATCGGCTGGTTCGAGACCCTCGGCAGCACCGCGCTGATGGTGGTCGGCGCACTGCTGGCCCTGTTCGTGTTGCTGAAGTACGTGGAGCGCCGCCGCAACCTCGGCGCCGCCGAACTGCCGCGCATCACGGCGGAGGAACTGAAGGACCTGCTCGAGGCCGGCCACGACCCGCTGATCGTCGATGCGCGCAGCCTTACCGCACGGCAGATGGAAGAGGGCATCCCGGGCGCACTCATCTATGGCGACACCGGCGCGGACCGCCTGATCGCCAGCCTCGACCGCGATCGCCACATCGTCGTGTATTGCACCTGCCCGAACGACGTCACCGCGGCCCAGGTGGCGAAAACCTTCATCGCCAATGGTTTTCACCGCGCGCGTCCGCTGCGCGGCGGCCTCGATGCCTGGAATGCGCATCGCATGACGCAGTGCGGCAGCGGCCAAGCCGACGCCGAGCTCAGGACCAAGGCCGGCTGACGATCTTGGTAGCTCGACTACTCGCGAATTTGGGTGATTTTACGCGCGGTTGCAGTAGCAATACAGGTCTCTGTACCTAAACTACAATAAATACTTGCGCTGGGATCAATAAGTCCTTAAGCTTCGGGAATCTGTTTCCGAACCTTTACCATGACTGTTGCACCCGCCTCCCCAGCCCTCCAGCCCGCCGCTGCCGTGAACCCGATCGCCGGACAGGTGCCGGCGCAGCATGCCAGCCCGCGCCTGCTCGCCGACGTCGGCGGCACCAATGCGCGCTTCGCGCTGGAACTGGGGCCAGGCCGCATCGCCCACATCGAAGTGCTGGCCTGCGCCGCCTACCCGACCCTGGGCGACGCGATGCGCGCCTACCTGGCACTGCCGGACGTCGCAAGCGCGGGCGCGGTCAGCCATGCGGCCATCGCCATCGCCAACCCGGTGATGGGTGACCTGGTGCGCATGACCAATCACCACTGGGAATTCTCGATCGAGGCCCTGCGCCGCGAGTGCGGCTTCGACACCTTCGTGGTGGTCAACGATTTCGAGGCGCTGGCGATGGCGCTGCCCTGGCTGGCGGACGGTGACAAGGTCCAGGTCGGCGGCGGCGTCTCCGTGGCGGGCGCGCCGATCGGCCTGCTCGGTGCCGGCACCGGCCTGGGCGTCTCGGGCCTGATTCCTTCCGCCGACGGCAAGAGCTGGACCGCGCTGCGCAGCGAAGGCGGCCACGTGACCTTCGCCCCGGCCAACGAAACCGAAGTGGCGATCCTGCAGTACGCATGGCGCGAATTCGAGCACGTGTCGGCCGAGCGCTTTCTGTCCGGCGCCGGTGTCGAGCTGATCTACCGCGCGCTGGCCCAGCTGCGCGGGGCGGCCGAACCAAGCCTGGGCGCGCCGGAGATTTCGCGCCGCGCACTGGCCGGCGAATGCGCGCTGTGCGAGGAGGTCGTCGAAGCCTTCTGCGGCATGCTCGGCACGGTGGCCGGCAACCTCGCCGTCACCCTCGGCGCGCAGGGCGGTGTGTATATCGGCGGCGGCATCGTGCCGCGCCTGGGCGCGCGTTTCGAGCGTTCCTGCTTCCGCCGCCGCTTCGAGCAGAAGGGCCGCTTTGCCGCCTACCTGGCCGCGGTGCCGACCTATGTGATCACGGCCGAGTATCCGGCTTTCCTGGGCGTCTCCGCGATCCTGGCCGGGCGCCTGGGCGTTTGAGCGGGCGCAGGGCGGCACGCGGCCGGCGCGGCCCGAGGATGTGCACCTGTGCGCAGGATCTCCCTTTCCGGGTTTTATCGGGTACAATGGCCGCCAATTGGTAGAAACGATGTCGTTCGCTTCACTGGCACGCCCGGAGCCTTGCCTCCACAGCCTGGTTTCCTCCCTGCGCCAGCAGCCCCGTTTCTCCTGAAAATCAATCATTGCAGTCCGCTTTCCGGCGGGCTGCCGCGTAGCCGGACAGAGCCCGCTCTACTCCGCGATCGCATCCGCCCGGTGCTCACGCCGGGCCACGGAACCCAGTTTCAACGCGTACTGTCTCATCCGGGGCGTTAGCTCCTGTGCCGCTGATGCGGCGCCCGTGACCGCGCTTTGTGACCGCTGAGCTGGGTGGTGTTTGATATTTTCCATGCGCGACTTGCAAGATCCGCTGACGACATCGTTATGAACACTGATGAGGCCAAGAAGGTCCTCGAGACCGCGTTGCTGTGTGCGCGCGAGCCGATGACGATCCACGGCATGAAGAAACTGTTTGCCGACATGGATGCGAACGGTAAACAAATCGGCGTGGGCGTAGGCGCCGATACGATCAAGATATTGTTGGAAGAGCTGCGCCAGGACTGGCAGGACCGCGGCATCGAGATCGTCAGCCTGGCGTCCGGCTGGCGCTTCCAGAGCCGGCCGGAAATGAAGCCCTACCTCGACCGGATCGCGCCGGAAAAGCCGCCGAAGTATTCGCGGGCAACGCTGGAAACGCTGGCCATCATTGCCTACCGCCAGCCGGTCACGCGCGGCGATATCGAGGAAATCCGCGGCGTCGCCGTCAACTCGCAGACGATCAAGATGCTGGAAGACCGTGGCTGGATCGACGTGGTCGGCCACCGCGAAGTGCCGGGACGCCCGGCGCTTCTGGGCACGACCCGGCAATTCCTCGACGACCTCGGCCTGGCGTCGCTGGCCCAGCTGCCGCCGCTGCAGCAGGTGGCCGACGGCAGCGAGGGACGCAGCCTGGCTGCCCTGGAAGCGGCCCTGCAACAATTTGAAGACGAGCACCAACCCGAACACGACCCTGCGCCGCAGTAAAAACAAAGAAACGAATGATGAATCCAACCGACACGAACGAGACGATCCCTGCCGAGGCAGGGCTGGAGACGGCAGCCAAGCCGAAGCGCAAACCGCGCGCCAAGGCGGCAGATAGCGCGCAGCCGGAGACCGGGGCAGAGACTGCGGCGGAAGCCAAGCCGAAGCGCACCCGCAAGGCCGCTGCCAAGCCGGCGGAAGGCGCCGCCGACGGCGCGTCCACCGACGCTGCGCCGGCCGAGCAGGCCGCAGCACCGGCGCCGGCACGCAAGCCGCGCGCGAAGAAGGTGGCGCCCGAGCAGGCCGCACCGGCACCCGTGGCCGAAGCCGCGGCGGCCGCTGCCGCGCCGGCTGCCGCCGCACCGGTGGCCGCTGCCGAGTCGGAATCGGAGCGCAAGCCGCGCGGCCCGCGCCAGATGCGCGAGCAGCGCCAGCAGCGTGAAGCCCGCCAGCCGCGCGTCCAGAACGATGGTGTCGATGCCGTAGCCGATCAGCCTGCTCAGCCGGCCCAGGCCGGCGCGGAGCAGGGCGCCGAGCCGCGTACGGAACAGCGTACCGAGCAGCGCGCCGAGCAGCGACGTGACGGCCGCCAGAACCAGAAGAAGGGCAAGAAAGGCCAGCAGCGCGGCCAGCAGGGCCAGGGCCAGCAAGGTCAGCAAGGTCAGGGGCAGGGTCAGCAGGCCCAGGCCCAGGGCCAGGGTCAGCAACAGGGCCAGCAGCAAGGCAAGAACAAGAATGCCCGCGGCGGCAAGGACAACAAGGGCGGCAAGCCGAACGACGCCGACGCCGTGTTCTCCTTCGTCACCTCGGACGATTTCGACGCCCACGAAGGCGGCCGCGGCCAGGCCAAGGCCGCCAAGGCGCGCCGCGACCTGACCGCCGAGGACGACGCACCGAAGCTGCACAAGGTGCTGGCCGAAGCCGGCCTGGGTTCGCGCCGCGACATGGAAGAACTGATCATCGCCGGCCGCGTGTCGGTGAATGGCGAGCCGGCCCACATCGGCCAGCGCATCCTGCCGACCGATGCCGTGCGTATCAACGGCAAGCTGCTGCAGCGCCGCGTGAACAACAACAAGCCGCCGCGCGTGCTGGTGTACCACAAGCCGGCCGGCGAAATCGTCAGCGCGGACGATCCGGAAGGCCGTCCGTCGGTGTTCGACCGCCTGCCGACCATGAAGACCGGCAAGTGGCTGGCCGTCGGACGCCTCGACTTCAACACCGAGGGCCTGCTGCTGTTCACCAATTCCGGCGACCTGGCGAACCGCCTGATGCACCCGCGCTATAACATCGACCGCGAATATGCCGTGCGCACCCTGGGCGTGCTGGAAGAAGGCATGCGCCAGAAACTGCTGGCCGGCGTCGAGCTGGAAGACGGCACGGCATCGTTCAGCAAGATCGTCGACGGCGGCGGCGAAGGCGTCAATCACTGGTACCGCGTGGTGATCGGCGAAGGCCGCAACCGCGAGGTGCGCCGCATGTTCGAGGCGGTCAACCTGACCGTCTCGCGCCTGATCCGTACCCGCTACGGCGCCATGACCCTGCCGACCGGCCTGAAACGCGGCCGCTGGGAAGAGCTGGAAGAAAACGACGTCCGCAACTTCATGAGCGCCTTCGGCATCGAGAAGAAGGGCGAGCAGAAGGCCGGCGGCCAGGGCCAGGGCCAGGCGCAGGGCGGCCCGAAGCAGAAGCAGGGCGGCGGCAAGGAACGCAACGCCAGTGGCCAGGATCGCAGCAACGGCAACCGCATCGACCGCGCCGATGCCAACCGCAACGTCGACCCCTTCGGGCCGCCGGTGGTGCGCGTTGGCAGCCAGCAGGGCGGCCGCGGCCAGCCCGGCATGGCGGGCGGCGCCCAGGGCCGTGGCGGCTTCGGCGGCGGGCAGGGACGTGGTGGCCAGGGACGCAACGGCGGCCAGGGTGGCCAGGGCGGCCAGGGTCGCAGCGGTGGCGGCGGCGGCAAGGGTCCGCGCCAGCCGGATCCGCTGCAGACCACCTTCGGTTTTGCCGGCGCCGGCCAGAACCGCCGTCCTCACGGACCACGCGTGGCCGACAGCGGCATGCCCCGCCGCGGCCGTAGAAGCTAAGTAAAAATGCACCCTTTGCAGCGCTCCGGCCGCCAAGGGTGTAAACTGTTGCATACCTGTTCATTTTGCAGCGCAGCGATTGCGGCTTGCCCTGTATCGGGTTATAATTCGCAACCAATCCAAGTCCCTCCCAGCGTTTTGTTTTGTGTGAGGACTTCGATCTGGTGGGAATTTAAGAAGATGGGCAGTCGCCCATTTTTTTTTTGTTGAATCGTTTTAAGAGGTCCGGCACCCGGCCGGCTTTCTGGAGAAATCAGTGCAGCTGTTTGATTTGATTGCCACGACAGTCAGTGGACTGGGCTACGAACTCGTCGACATCGAGCGGGCCGAGCGAGGCATCCTGCGCGTGTTCATCGATTTCCCGGCGGCGGTGGCGGACGAAAAAGGACCGATCTCGGTCGAAGATTGCGCCACGGTGAGCCACCAGCTGTCGCACCTGTTCACGGTCGAAAACGTGGACTACGAGCGCCTGGAAGTGTCGTCGCCCGGACTGGACCGTCCGGTGCGCACCCTGGCCGACTTCGAGCGCTTTGCCGGTCATGAATGCACCGTCAAGCTGCGCGTCGCGATGCCCGGCACCGCGAACCGCAAGACCTATACGGGCATCCTGCATGCCCCGCAAGGCGACAAGGTCGGATTGGAATTTGAAAGCAAGGATGGCCCGGCGTTATTGGAATTTACGCTGGCCGAACTGGACAAGGCACGCCTGGTGCCGAAGGTGGATTTTAGGAGTCGCAAAGCATGAGTCGCGAAATTTTGTTACTGGTTGATGCGCTTGCGCGCGAAAAAAACGTCGATAAGGAGGTCGTGTTCGGTGCGCTCGAGTTCGCGCTGGCACAGGCTACCAAGAAGCGCTATGAAGGCGAGGTCGACATCCGCGTGAGCATCGACCGCGACAGCGGCGAATTCGAAACCTTCCGCCGCTGGCACGTGGTGCCGGACGAAGCCGGCCTGCAGCTGCCTGACCAGGAAATCCTGCATTTCGAAGCCAAAGAGCAGATCCCCGACATCGAAGTCGACGAATACATCGAAGATCCGATCGAGTCGGTCGAGTTCGGCCGCCGTTTTGCCCAGGACACCAAGCAGGTCGTGCTGCAGCGCGTCCGCGACGCCGAGCGCGAGCAGATCCTGCAGGACTTCCTGGAGCGCGGCGACGCGCTGGTGACCGGCACCATCAAGCGCATGGAGCGCGGCGATGCGATCGTCGAGTCGGGCAAGATCGAAGCGCGCCTGCCGCGCGACCAGATGATTCCGAAGGAAAACCTGCGCATCGGCGACCGCGTCCGCGCCTTCATCCTGCGCGTCGACCGCAATATGCGCGGCCCGCAGGTGATCCTGTCGCGCACCGCGCCGGAATTCATCATGAAGCTGTTCGAGCTGGAAGTGCCGGAAATCGAGCAGGGCCTCCTGCAGATCAAATCGGCTGCCCGCGACCCGGGCGTGCGCGCCAAGATCGCCGTCTTTACGTCGGACAAGCGCATCGACCCGATCGGCACTTGCGTCGGCATGCGCGGTTCGCGCGTGCAGGCCGTGACCGGCGAGCTGGGCGGCGAACGCGTGGACATCGTCCTGTGGTCGGAAGATCCGGCCCAGTTCGTGATTGGCGCCTTGGCTCCGGCCAACGTGTCGTCGATCATGGTCGACGAAGAGAAGCACGCGATGGACGTGGTCGTGGACGAGGAAAACCTGGCGATCGCGATCGGCCGTTCGGGCCAGAACGTGCGCCTGGCCTCGGACCTGACCGGCTGGAAGATCAACATCATGACGGCCGAGGAATCGGCCAACAAGGCCGAGCAGGAAACTGCAGTCGTACGTGCCCTGTTCATGGAAAAGCTGGATGTGGACGAGGAAGTGGCGAACATTCTGGTCGAGGAAGGTTTCTCGAGCCTTGAGGAAATCGCTTACGTCCCCATATCGGAAATGCTCGAAATCGAATCGTTCGACGAAGACACCGTCAACGAACTGCGCACCCGCGCCCGTGACGCGCTGGTGACCGAGGCGATCGCTTCCGAAGAAGGCCTCGAGGGCATGGAAGAGGCGCTGGCCAACCTGGAAGGGATGGACCGCACCACCGCCGGCAAGCTTGGCCTGGCCGGCATCAAGACCCTCGAACAATTCGCGGGCCTGGCATATGACGAGTTCAGTGCCATCCTGGCGCTGCCGACCGACCGTGCCCGTGAACTGATCAAGAACGCATTTAATGATGTGACCGACGATGAGATGAAACTGGTCGACGCCAAGTACGACGACCGGGCCAAGGCTCTTCAGGCGAAAGCCTGGAGCCAGGTGGAAACGGCCAAAGCCTGATGCGAGCATGAAGACCGGAGCAAGCGTGCCGGTCTTCGCGCTTTATCAAGCAAGCAAAATTCTTTATCATCTCGCGACACATAGAAAAGAGGACTGAATGGCGAGTAACAACGTAGCCCAATTTGCCACCGAACTGAAGATGCCTGCAGACTTGCTGCTGACGCAGCTGCGTTCTGCTGGCGTCGAGAAAAGTTCGACGTCAGATCCCTTGTCCAAGGATGATAAGGATAAGCTGCTGAACCATCTGCGCCGTACCCACGGCGCCACCGAATCGGGCGAAAAGAAGAAGATCACGGTCACCCGCAAGGAAACCTCCGAGATCAAGCAGGCTGACGCCAGCGGCAAGTCGCGCACGATCCAGGTCGAAGTTCGCAAGAAGCGCACCTTCGTGCAGCGCGACGACCTGGTGACCGCCAAGGCCGCCGCCACCCCGGTCGTCGACGCCGCCGAGCAGGCGCGCCGCGACGAGGAAGCGCGCCGCCAGTCGGAACTACTGGCGCGCCAGGAAGCGGAACTGCGTGAAAAGCAGGAACGCCTGGCCAAGCTCGAGTCCGAAAAGGCCGAGCAGGCCAAGGCTGCCGAAGAGCAGGCCAAGCGCGATGCCGAGGAGCGCGCCCAGCGCGAAGCCGCGGCTGCCGCGCAAGCTGAAGCTGTGGCCCAGGCCGACGCTGCAGCCGGCGCCGCCGACGCTGCCGCCGAAGCCAAGAAAACCGCCGCCGACGAAGCCAAGAAAGCCGCTGCCGAGGAATCGAAGCGCAAATCCGAGGAAGCCGCCAAGGAAGCCGCCGAACGCGCTGCCGCCACCGAGCGCGCACGCAAGGCCGTGGCCGACGAGGTTGCACAGATCAAGGCCATGATGGCCCAGCCGCGCCGCGTCATCAAGGCGCCGGAAGTGCCGGCAGCCAAGCCGAAAACGGCCGAAGCGGCCACCCTGCACAAGCCGGCAACGACGGCCAAGCCGGGCGAAGCCAAGCCGGGCGAGTCGGCCAGCAATGGCGCGCGTCCGAAGCCGGGCGACAAGAAGTCCATCAAGTCGGCCAACGTGGCCTCGACCTGGTCGGACGAGAAGAAGCGCGGCGCGCCGGGCGGCGGCATGAAGGGCCGTGGCGCCCCCTCGACCGGCCGTGACGGCTGGCGTGCGGGCGGCGGCCGTGGCGGCCGTCGTGGCGGCCACGACGATCGCGAATCGAATTTCCAGGCCCCGACCGAGGCGATCGTCAAGGAGGTCCACGTCCCTGAGACCATCACCGTGGCCGAACTGGCGCACAAGATGTCGGTCAAGGCATCCGAGGTCATCAAGCAGCTGATGAAGCTGGGCCAGATGTGCACCATCAACCAGGTGCTGGACCAGGAAACCGCGATGATCGTGGTGGAAGAGATGGGCCACAAGGCCTTCGCCGCTGCCGAGGACGATCCGGAAGCGCTGCTGGCCGACCAGGGCGAACACGCCGAGTTCGAAGCCAAGCCGCGTGCGCCGGTCGTGACCGTCATGGGCCACGTCGACCACGGTAAAACCTCGCTGCTGGACTACATCCGCCGCGCCAAGGTTGCTGCGGGCGAAGCCGGTGGCATTACCCAGCACATCGGTGCATACCACGTGGATACCCCGCGCGGCATGGTTACCTTCCTGGATACCCCGGGTCACGAAGCCTTCACGGCAATGCGTGCCCGCGGTGCGAAAGCGACCGACATCGTTATCCTGGTGGTGGCGGCGGACGACGGCGTGATGCCGCAGACCAAGGAAGCAATCGCCCACGCAAAAGCCGCCGGCGTACCGCTGGTGGTCGCGATCAACAAGATCGACAAGCAGGGTGCGAATACCGACCGCGTGACCCAGGAACTGGTCGCCGAAGGCGTGGTGCCGGAAGAATACGGCGGCGAGTCGCCGTTCGTCCCGGTGTCGGCCAAGACCGGCCAGGGCATCGACGACCTGCTGGAAAACGTGCTGCTGCAAGCCGAAGTGCTGGAACTGAAGGCACCGGTGGAATCGCTGGCGCGCGGCCTGGTGGTCGAAGCCCGCCTGGACAAGGGCCGCGGCCCGGTCGCCACCATCCTGGTGCAGTCGGGTACTCTGAAGCGCGGCGACGTCGTGCTGGCAGGTTCGTCCTTCGGCCGTGTCCGTGCGATGCTGGACGAGAACGGCAAGTCGGTCACCGAAGCGGGTCCGTCCTTCCCGGTCGAGATCCAGGGCCTGACCGAAGTGCCGAGTGCCGGTGAAGAAGTCATGGTCATGGCGGACGAGCGCAAGGCGCGCGAGATCGCACTGTTCCGTCAAGGTAAGTTCCGCGACGTGAAACTGGCCAAGCAGCAGGCAGCGAAGCTGGAGAACATCCTTGACCAGATGGGCGAGGGCGAAGTCAAGAACCTGCCGCTCATCATCAAGACGGACGTGCAGGGTTCGCAGGAAGCGCTGGTCGGTTCGCTGCAGAAGCTGTCGACCTCCGAAGTGCGCGTGCAGATCGTGCACGCTGCCGTCGGCGGCATCACCGAGTCGGACGTCAACCTGGCGACCGCGTCGAAGGCAGTCATCATCGGCTTCAACGCCCGTGCCGACGCCCAGGCGCGCAAGCTGGCCGAGACCAACGGCGTCGACATCCGTTACTACAGCATCATTTACGATGCGATCGACGAGATCAAGACGGCACTGTCGGGCATGCTGGCACCGGAGAAGCGCGAGCACATCACCGGCCAGGTCGAAATCCGCCAGGTCATCCTGGTGTCGAAGGTCGGCGCGATCGCGGGCTGCCTGGTCACCGATGGCGTGGTCAAGCGTACCTCTTCGGTCCGCCTGCTGCGCAACAACATCGTGATCTGGACCGGCGAGATCGATTCGCTGAAGCGCTTCAAGGACGACGTGAAAGAAGTCCGCGCCGGTCTCGAGTGCGGCCTGTCGCTGAAGGGCAACAACGAAATCCAGGTCGGCGACGTTCTGGAAGTGTTCGAAGTGCAGGAAGTCGCTCGTACGCTGTAAGTATTAGCTTGGTAGTACCATTTGGGGTCAGGAGGCCTGCGCCATGCGGCGCGGGGCGACTGGCCCCAAGTTTTTTTAAGAATAAACATGCCTAAACACAGTAAAAGCATCCCCTCGCGCGGCTTGCGCGTAGCCGACCAGATCCAGAAAGACCTGTCGGAACTCATCGCGTTCGAACTCAAGGATCCGCGCGTGGGTATGGTCACCATCAGCGAAGTCAAGCTGACCCCGGACTACGCGCACGCGAAGATCTGGTTCACGCTGCTGAAGGACAGCCCGGAAGAGATCAAGCAGACTCTCGAAGGCCTGAACAAGGCGGCCGGCTACCTGCGCAACCTGCTGGGCAAGCGCCTGCACATCCACACGCTGCCGCAGCTGCACTTCCTGCATGACACCTCGACCAGCCGCGGCCTGGCCATGTCGGCCCTGATCGACCAGGCCAACGCGACCCGCGCTGCGGACTACGTCGACGAGAACGCGCCGGCAGACACCGACGAAGATTCGGACGCCGAGTGAACGCACGTCCCCCGAAGAAGCCCCGCGACCTGGTCGACGGGGTGCTGCTCATCGATAAGCCGGTCGGCCTGTCCTCGAACGACGCGCTGACCAAGGTGAAGCGCATCGTCAACGCCAAGAAGGCCGGCCACACCGGCACCCTCGACCCCTTCGCCACCGGCCTGCTGCCGCTGTGCTTCGGCGAGGCGACCAAGTTCTCGCAAGACCTGCTGGAAGCCGACAAGACCTACCTGGCCACCGTCCACCTGGGCATCACCACCACCACCGGCGATACCGAAGGCGAAGTGCTGCAGACGCGCGACGTCGCCGTGACGCTTGAACAGATCGAAGCCGCGCTGGCGCGCTTCCGCGGTCCCATCCTGCAGGTGCCGCCGATGTACTCGGCCTTGAAGCGCGATGGCAAGGCGCTGTACGAATATGCGCGCGAAGGCGTGACGCTGGAACGCGAAGCGCGCCCGGTCACCATCCACGAGCTGGAACTGATCGCCTATGCGGCGCCGTTCCTCAGCATCCGCGTCAAGTGCAGCAAGGGCACCTACGTGCGCGTGCTGGGCGAGGACATCGGCGCCACGCTCGGCTGCGGCGCCCACCTGAGCGCGCTGCGCCGGGTGCAGGTCGGTTCGCTCACCACGGCGAACATGGTCACGCTGGAAGAGCTGCAGGCGCACGAGAATCCGCTGTCGCTGCTGGCGCCCGTCGATGCGCTGCTGTCGACCTTCCCGCGTGTCGACCTGACGTCCGAGCTGGAGAAGCGCTTCCTGAATGGCCAGCGCCTGGCGCTCGGCAAGGAGCCGGTCAGTGTGCCGCAAGAGCAGG
>Ga0065165_1000645_pt1 | contig 50499 bp, 34 predicted proteins | sample AraplaMF_Cvi_mMF_FD_63813 | JGI IMG/M metagenome (GOLD analysis project Ga0065165, IMG submission 63813) | Arabidopsis root microbial communities from the University of North Carolina, USA - plate scrape MF_Cvi_mMF (version 2) (version 3) | ecosystem: Host-associated > Plants > Roots >...
GCCGGAGGCGTACGCACCCACGCCCGTCGCCGTCGAGGCGAAGCCGCTGGCGTTCGCGCTCGCACCCACCGCCGTGCCGCCCACGCCCGCGCTGGTCGCCGCGGTGTCCACCGGCACCCCGCCGTTGGTGATCAGTGGATTGCCGTCTTCGTCCACCGCGTTGCCGCCGACCGCCACGCTGCCCGGACCGTCGGCCTGCGCACCCGCACCGTAAGCCGCACTGTTCTGACCGCTCGCCACTGCGCCGTAACCCGTCGCCGTCGCTTGCTGACCCGTCGCCACCGCACCGCTGCCGACCGCGCTCGCGCCTTGAGAAGAGGCGAGAGCGCCCTGTCCCACGGCCGTCGTGTAGTCGCCGCTGGCAAGGCTGCTCGCGCCGAACGCCGACGCAGACGAACCGGTGGCGATCGCACCGTGTCCAGTCGCCGTCGATTCGTCGCCATACACGGCGCTGCCGGCACCCGTCGCGGTCGATCCGCTGCCGACAATCTCGGTGTTCGCGCCCACCGCCGTGCTGTCGTCGCCATCGATGTTCGTGGCGCTGCCCAGACCGGTGGCGTTGTCGCCCCAGACAAACGCATTGGAACCGTAGGCCGATGCGTTCTCGCCCCAGACGAACGAACTGGTGCCGACGGTGGTCGTCAGCCCGCCGATGGCGGCACTGCGATAACCCACCGCCACCGCGCCGACATCGAGCGCGCCGGCCACCGCGCCTACGGCGGTGGCATTGAGATGGTCGGCCGTGCTCGACCAGCCGAGGGCCGTGGTGTAATCGGCCGTGCCCCAGGCCCCGTTGCCGAAGGCCGCCGAGCCCACGCCGCTGGCCATCGTGGGAATGAAACCGCCATAAGCGGTACCGCCCACCGCCACGCTTTCCTCGCCGGTGGCCTGTGAGGTCTCGCCGACGGCGACACTGCTGATGCCCGTGGCCGCGCTTTGCGTGCCGACCGCGGTCGAGAAGTCGCCGATCGCATTGGCGACCGCGCCGAACGCCGCCGACTGCGCGCCGGAGGCATACGCACCCACGCCCGTCGCCGTCGAGGCGAAGCCGCTGGCGTTCGCGCTCGCACCCACCGCCGTGCCGCCGACACCGGCGCTGGTCGCCGCGGTGTCCACCGGCACACCCGAGTTGGTGATCAACGGGTTGCCGTCTTCGTCCACCGCATTGCCACCGACCGCAACACTTCCCGGACCGTCGGCCTGCGCACCCGCACCATACGCGGCACTGTTCTGACCGGTGGCCACCGCGCCGTAACCCGTCGCCGTCGCCTGCTGACCCGTCGCCACCGCGCCGCTGCCGGTGGCGGTGGCGCCGTTGGCGCCCGCGAAAGCGCCGGACCCCGAGGCCGTCGCATACTGGCCCGTGGCCAACGCGTCGTCGCTGCCGTCGCCCGTGCCATTCGCCTTGAAGTAGTGCGCCGCGTCGCTGACGCTGTCGGCCAGCGCGTCGACGTTCTGCGATACGCCGTCCACGGTCTGCGTCAATGCATCCACACGCGTGGAGACGCCGGTGACCGAGGTCGACACCTTGTCGAGCTGACGCTTGTTCACCGCGTCGGTTGCCTGCGTGCCATCGGCGACATGCACGAGCTGGCGATCTTCGTTGACCTTGCCGATCGACACCGTGTTGGCCCGATCCGCGATCGAATGGTCGCCGAGCGCCACGGAATTCTTCGCGGTGGCGCTCGCACCGGTGCCGATGGCGGTACTGGCCGAACCGCTGGCATATGCGGATGCGCCTATCGCGACGGCACTGGTACCGATGGCGCGGGACGCCTGACCCACCCCAGTGGACCAGAGACCGAGCGACTGGGCGTCGTTGCCGACGGCCACGCTGTAGGCTCCGTCACTGCGTGCCTTCGTTCCGACCGCCGAGCTGTAGTCACCTTCGGCCTTGGCCCCGGTACCGCAGGCGAACGCGTCGGCGCCCTTCGCCACCGGCGCCTTGCCTTGCAACCCGAGCAGGTAGCCGCCGCATACATTGCCTGCCTGAGCGGGCGCGCTGCCCAGCGCCAGCAGCATGCCGGCAGCCAGCGGCAGCGCCGCCATGGCGGCGCGCAAGCGTCGGGAGGAGCCGCCCTTGCCATGGGCTTTCGCCAGTTCCGAGGCAACGACGAGCATGCCGAGCGATGTATTCCAGACCTTGCTGTAGATGGTGTTCACGTCAACCTTCCTCCCGGATGTCCGCTTGTGAGCGATCGATGCGCGGGCGCGCGAACGCGCGGCCCTTCGCCAGTCCGTCGCGACCGCGGCGGACGATGTGTCCTGTCGTTGATGACCCCTGGCACCGGACCCGCCGAACGCAGCCCGCCATTCTGCGGATCGGTGCACATTCCCCACGAAAGCAGAGGCCCCGGCGAACCGGGGCCTCTTGCCGTCACTGCGTGTAGGCGCCCAGCACCGTCACGCCGGAGTACGCCTTGACTCCCTTCACGGTCAGCGTCCAGGTTCCCGCCGCAGGTTTGCCCGCGGTGAACGGCTCGCTGTTGCCCGGACGATTCGGCTGATCCTTCACCTTGCCGCTCGGATCGGTGACGGAGATCGAAACGTCGCCCGAGCCGCCGTAGGTGCGCAGGTTCAGCGTCTTCGCACCGGCAGGAACCGCAAGCGTGTACACCGTGCTCGCACCCGCCGCGCCCTTCTGGTTGGCCAACGGCTGGTTGTTGCTGAGCGCGATGCCCGGAGGTGCCGGCGGCGGGCCCCACTCGTCGTACTGCGCCTGGGTCTGGGCATCGGTGAGGCACGCATTCAGGCTGCTCGCCTGATCGGCCGTGATGAGCCCGTCGGCCGCGAGCTGCGCGGCGTAAGCCGTCACGCCCGCGCGATATGCGCCCACATCGTCCGCGTTGCCGGCGATGATCTTCGCGTTGGCGATCACGTTGGCGCCGATGACCATGCCGCCCGGGACCAGCTTCGGAATGCCCGTGTCGCACTGGAGCAGGAACTGATTCCCGCGATCGATGCCCCAGCCGATGTCCTGGAACAGCGCGGGCGTGAGGTCGAGGTCGATCTCGCCGCGGAGGTCCTGGTTGATCGCGTATTCCATGATCGCGTTCGGCGTCAGGCGCGTGTCGTAATGCGAGAAGGACGAACCGGGCGACAGCTGTGCCGGCGCGTAGATGAGCACACCGTCCGCGTTCGTGCCGGAAAGGCCCGTGCCTTTCGCCACCGTGCCGGTCAGTCCGGCGAGGTTCGCCTTGAGCGTGTTGCCGTCCGTCTGGCTCACCAGGATCACCGGAATGTTGACCGGCGAGGCGGGCGTGCCGCCGGGCGTGACCGCCGCTGGCTGATTGTTGGCGAGCAGCACCGCGCTGGCACCGGCCGCCTGGGCATTCAGGGCCTTCACCGTGAAGTCGCAGCTACCGCGATCGATGAGCGCGACCTTGCCTGCGATGTCCGATGCGTTGGTGATGGCGGCGCAACCGTCGTTCGGCGTGGCGCGCGCCACGCTGCCCGAGAAATTGGCCGGGGTGGCGGTGGGACCGAACGACGCCTGCGCGTACTCGTAATCGCCGGCGGCAGCGGCGGGTGCCGACACCCGGTACACGTCGGGCTGGCTCAGGGCGAGCGGCGCCTCGGCGACCACGGTCGGGCCCGAGAACGCGAGGTGTCCGTCGTCGAGTGCGGCGGAGACGCGCTGCGCCGGAGTGAGATCGTCCCAGAAGGTGCCGTCGTGCTTGACGAAGGTACCGTAGATGTCGGGATGCGAGTCCGCGCCACCCGGGAAGTCTTCGCCCGTGCTCAGGTCCGTGAGGCCGAGGAAACCGAGGCCATGGCCCATCTCGTGCAGCACCACGTTGAGGAAGTCGATCTGCCCGTCGGGAACCTGGTGATCGAGACCCATGTACCACTTGGAACCTTCGATACAACCCGGCGAACCGAGCGCACCGTTGAACTGGCTCTGGATGTCCGCCTGACCCGGATCGAGGTCTTCGCCCGCGAGGGCATCGGCCGTCGGACCCGCGTACCACGTGTCTGCCTTGGCGCCCGCAGGGAGGTTGGCGGCGTCGAACGTGAACACGGACAGGGGACCCGACGAGCCAAGGACGCCGCCCGTGGCGTCGCATTCGAGCGGTTCGAAGGTGGCGTTGTTGACGATCGTGACGTTGCTCTTCAGGTAGGCGCCGTGGATGTCGGCGGCGAACTGGAAGACATTGAGCGCCTGCTGTCCGAAGGTCGTACCCGGGTTGCCGCCGATGGGCGTGGCGGGCGTGTGGTCGTCGAGACCCTGGCCGGTACCGACGTCCTGGTTCACGATCTTGATCTCGGCGGCGGTGGCGCTCATGGCACCGCACAGTCCGGCTGCGAGAAGGGCTGAATAGAGAAGGCCGCGGCGGATCATCGGGTTGCCTCCGGTGCCTTGGGCGCAGCCTGCGCGCCGTGGTCGTCATGGTGGATGGAGAGGGAACCGTCGGCCTCGCGCGTGGCGACCACGCTGGTCATGCGCTCCAGTGGCAGGCGCATGCCGGTGGCCTTCGCGCCGCTGCGCAAGGTGACCTTGCGGGCGGTCTTCACCGCCTCGGCGTTGGTGCGCGGCTGGCCGGTGAGTGCCGACACGCGGCTCTGCCGCAGCTGGGCGCCCTTGGCATACGCAGCCTGCTCGGCGGCAGTCGGCGCGCGCAGCCTTCCGGTTGCCGGATCGATGGCGACGACCTGCAGGCTCTGCCCGGTCGTGGCCTTCGGTGTGGCCTGGGCGGACGGCGTGTCGGCAGCGTAGGCCGCTCCCGCCACGGTGAACATGCCCGTCAGCACGAGACCCAAGGCCTGTGCCAGTGTTCGTGAAGTCATTACCAGTACCTCCCTAGTGCGGCGCCGGGACCCCTCCCTGCACGCCCACCGGCGAAGACCCCCTCGCCGGCGTAAACACTCGAGGATTCGACGTTCCCCTCAACGCCAACCCAAATCCTGCCCGTCGCGCCAGGCGCGACGGCGACGGTTCATGACGTGGAAAGGCCCATCGGACCGGTGACACCGGGCACGTTGCCCTGCATGGACGAAGCCTGCGTCGGCTCCGCGGCGGAACGGTTTACCATCTGCACTACCCCTTGCCCCGTGGTATTGCCGTAGACGGCACAGGCCGTCTTCCCTTTTGGTGTCCTGGCGGACATCCCCTGCCGAAAAAGGTTGGTCTTGCGATCCCTCCAACCCCGTCCCACGCGTCGTCTTGTTGACGGCGGTCTCTGGAACGTAGCAGCAAGAAAAAGCGAACGTCAATCTTTTGACACGCATTTTCCAATCGTCCTTCCGGCCTATGCTGAAACCCCGGCGAAAGCTCGTTCGGACGTCCATATCTATTCCAATTCATGGCCTTGCATGGCAATAACGCGCTTTTTCGCCGTGCCGCCCCACTCGTCAACGCGAAAGAAAACATGGACTTGATCGACATCGGTGCCAATCTCACCCACGAATCCTTCCGTCAGGATTTTGACGATGTGCTGGCACGCGCCAGCGCTCATGGCGTCGGCCGGATGGTGGTGACGGGCGCGTCCCGCGAGGGCAGCGTGCACGCGCTCGAGCTGGCACGCGCCAGCGGCGGGCGGCTGTTCGCCACCGCCGGCGTCCATCCCCACCACGCCGTGGACTACGACCGGGACACCGACGCCTTGCTGCGCGAGCTGGCGCGCGAGCCGGAGGTACGGGCCGTGGGGGAAACAGGACTCGACTACAACCGCAATTACTCGCCGCGCGACGTACAGCGGGAGGTGTTCGAGTACCAGTTGGAGATCGCGGCCGAGGTCGGCAAGCCGCTGTTTCTCCACCAGCGCGACGCTCACCACGACTTCCTCGCCATCCTGAAGCGCTATCGCGACCGCGTTCCCGCGGCGGTAGTGCACTGCTTCACGGACAGCGCCGAGGCGCTGCGCGACTACCTGGACCTCGATTGCCACATCGGCATCACCGGATGGATCTGCGACGAACGCCGCGGCGCGCACCTGCGCGAGCTGGTGCGCACCATTCCGGCGAACCGCCTGATGCTGGAAACGGACGCCCCGTACCTGCTGCCGCGCACGATCCGCCCGATGCCCAAGGACCGCCGCAACGAACCGATGTACCTCGCGCACATCCGCGACGAGGTGGCGAAGGATCGTGGCGAGACGCGCGAGGCCCTGACGGAGTCGAGCACACGCACGGCGGAAGCTTTCTTCGGCCTCCCGGACTGAGCCTCAGACCGAATGCAGTCCGGTGAGGGCCGCTTCGGCCAGGTCGGTCTCGCGCATGAGCACGCGCAGCGTCTCGTCGTTGATCCGGTGCGTGCGGCGAAGTTCGGCAAGCTCCTTGCGCTCTGCGTGTAGCGCCGCGAGCCGCATGGCGCGTTCGGTGCCTGCTTCGGCGCGTGCCCCTTCCGGAACGTCGCCTTCCTCGCCCGCGGCGGCCAGTCGCTGCTGGTAGTCCGCCATGACGCGTGCCGCGACACGCGAGGCGAGCGCGATGGCATGTTCATCGCCTCCGTCTTCCACGCGCTTCTGTTCCGCCGCAATGCCACGCAGCGCCGCCTCCGCCGCGAGCGCGCGCGCCTTCCGCTCTTCCCGGGCGCGGGGGTCTTCACCGTCGAGTTTCAATCCTTTCAGCAGCAACGGCAGACCGATGGCGCCGAACAGGAGCGTGCAGAGGATCACGCCGGTCGCCAGAAAGATCGTGAGGTCGCGCGTCGGAAACATCACGCCCTCACGCTTCATGAGCGGCAACGACAGCACGCCGGCCATGGTGATGGCACCGCGGACACCCGCCAGCGCGGTCGTCCAGACGAGTCGCGTGCCGACCTTTGGCCGCTGCTCTCCACGGTGCCACGCCCGCATCAGCATGAAGCGCAGCGAGACCCAGACCCAGATGAAGCGCAGCACCACGAGCACCAGCGTGATCGCCACCACGTAAGCAACGAGGTACCACGGTTCGCCGCCTCCCGCCTGGCGCAGGTCCAGCCCCGCGCCGTCGACGATGCCGGGCAGTTGCAGACCCAACAGAAGGAAGATCAATCCGTTGAACACGAATTCCAGCATCGACCAGACGGCACCGTTCTGCACGCGCGTTGCCACGTAACCGCCCTTCGATACATCCGTTCGATGCATCGTGACGCCGGCTGCCACCGCCGCCAGGATGCCCGACACACCGAAGTGCTCCGCAAGCAGGTAGGCGGCGAAGGGCAGCACCAGGACCAGCGCCACCTGGCTCGGCGGATCGACTTCGCTGGCCCAACGAATGAAGCGGCGACGAACCACGCCGAACACCGCTCCCACGAAGGCACCGGCGAGCAGGCCGCCGAGGGCCATCATGGCGAAGTCGCCCGCTGCCGATGCCAGGGAGAACTTCCCGGTCAACTCGGCCGCGACGGCGAACTGCAATGCGACCAGGCCCGATGCGTCGTTCAGCAGCGCTTCGCCGGACAGCACGTGCATGAGCCGCGGTGGAATCTTCGATCCACCGGTCATCGAGGACACGGCCACGGCGTCGGTTGGCGAAAGCACCGCCGCGAGCGCGAACGCCACCGCCAACGGCACCGTGGGAATCATCCAGTGCACGAAGTAGCCCACCCCGACGATGGTGAAGAACACCAGCCCGATGGCGAGCGCCAGGATGGGGCGCCACAGGAGAAACAGCTCGCGCTTGGGAATGCGCCATCCGTCCGCGAACAGCAGGGGTGGAATGAACAACAGGAAGAAGAGGTCGGGATCGAACTCGACATGCATGCCGAACGGCCTCGCGAGTAGCGCACCGAGGGCGATCTGCAACAGCGGCAGCGGCAGCCTGACCGGCAGGATGCGCACCACCGAACCGGATAGCGCGACGACGAGAAGCAGGATGAGAACGGTAATGACGAGGTCCATGCGGCGACGCTAGCGGCCGTCCAGGGAAGAGGCAACAGGAACCTTCGACGTCGGCAATATGTTGCACATCATACGTAATTACCTGCTTAGGACTTATTCCTATTGTTCCCTTGTGGAACGGAGGTTTACGTTTTGCAAACGCATCGCTTCCGATGCGTTCGTCGACGACGATTTCGCTCCATGGACGATGTCCTTTGCCTGAGCTTTCGAGGGGAGAATTCCATGTCGTTCCCACTTCGGTCCGTACCCCCATTCCGGGAAGAAGACAGGCTCGCCCGCCTGCCATGACGTCGCGCCGGCGCCCGCCACGGGCGTGACGGCGAGATAAATCATTCCCCGCAAAACCCACCGCCGTTCTCCGGCGGCCTGTCCGCGTGCCGCGCGGGCACGGGTGCTGCCGCCCCGATTTTCGTTCCGCGTCTTTCACAGGAGGGTACATTCATGCAGTTCGCAACCCATGCTCCGGCAGCCGCACGCCGACGACTCGCGGCCGCGCTGGCGTTCGCCATCGCGACCGGGGCCGCCGGCGGCGCACTCGCGCAAAGCAACGCCACCGGCTCCATTTTCGGCTCGGCCACGCCCGGCGACGTCGTCCATATCGAGAACACCGCCACAGGCCTGCGCCGCGACATTACCGTCGACGCCGGCGGCCGCTACCGTGCCAACTCGCTCCCGATCGGCAGCTACGACGTGTCGCTGATGCACAACGGAGCGGTGGTCGATTCGCACAAGGGCGTGCAGACCTCCATCAGCCAGGGCACGGACGTGTCGTTCGCGTCCAGCCAGGCGGACACCACCACCCTCGGCAGCGTGCAGGTCACGGCGAACAGTCTGCCCAGCATCGACGTCAGTTCGGTCGATTCGCGCACGGTGCTGACGGCCGACCAGTTGTCGAAGTTGCCCATCGCCCGCACGTCGATCAGTTCCGTGGCGCTGCTCGCGCCGGGCACCACACCCGCCGCCCGCGGCTACGGCAACGCCTTGTCGTTCGGCGGCTCGTCCGCATCGGAGAACGCCTATTACATCAACGGCTTCCAGGCGACCAATCCGCTCACGGGCGTGAGTTCGCGCCAGCTTCCCTACGATGCGATCGACCAGGAGCAGGTGCTCATCGGCGGCTACGGCGCGGAGTACGGCCGTTCCACCGGCGGCGTGATCAACGTGGTATCCAAGCGCGGCTCGAACGAGTGGAAGGGCGACGTGCAGGTGCTGTTCTCACCCAGCGGCCTGGCGCAGGAGCCGAAGAACATCCGCCTTACCGACGGCACGCTCTACCAGCGCGGCAATCCGTACGCCCTGCGCGACCAGGAGAATCTCCAGTATTCCGGCTCGCTCGGCGGCGCCCTGATCAAGGACAAGCTCTTCATCTTCGCGGCGGCCGACTGGATCAAGCAGACCGGCAACTACACCGGACCCAGCACGGTCAGCGACGACGAGCGTGACTCGAACAAGACCAAGCGCTGGCTCGGCAAGATCGACTGGAACATCACCGACAACAACATTCTCGAGTTCACCGGAATCGGCGATACCGAAACCGCCGACGCCTCCATCTTCGGGTACGACTATGCGACGGGCCGTGGTGATTACCTCGGCCACACCTACACCAAGAACTACAACGGCACGCAAACCAATGCCACGCCGGGTGGCAACATGTACATCGGCCACTACACCGGTTACATCACCGACGATCTCACGATCAACGCGATGTACGGCAAGTCCAGTTCCAATCATCAGCAGACGATCAACTCCGCATCCGGCAGCACCTGCCCCGGCATCACCGACAACCGCGTCGAGTTCGCCGCCAACCCGCAGACCGGCTGCACGGTGGGTGCCACCTCGTTCCTGCTGCCCGGATCGAAAGACCGCACGAACGGCTGGAGCGCGAACATCGAATACCGCATCGGCGACCACGACCTGCGTGCCGGCGTGGACAACTACGTGCTCCGCGCCACGTGGGGTTCCGTGCCCGTGGGCGGCACGGGCTACATCTACGCCGACGTCGGCGACGGCAAGTCGATTCGCAATCGTCTGAGCAACCTCGGCCTCGACCCGAACCTGTACAACCCGGCCGACTTCCCGAACGGCTACTACGTGGAATCCACCGCACTGACCACCGGCACGTCGGCTCGCACGAACCAGCGTTCGCAGTTCGTGGAAGACAACTGGCAGATTTCCGACCGGTGGCATGCGTACATCGGCCTGCGCAACGAGCAGTTCACCAACTACAACGGTGCCGGCGAGGCATATGCGAGCTCGCGCCACCAGCTCGATCCGCGCCTGGGTGCGTCGTGGGACGTCTACGGTGACAGCTCGCTGAAGATCTACGCCAACGCGGGCCGTTACCACCTCGGCCTGCCGACCTCGGTGGCCGTGCGCGGCGCCGGCCCTTCCACCTATCCGTCGCAGTTCTACAGCTTCACGGGCATCGACCCGGTCAGCGGCGTGCCTACCGGGCTCGGCACCGGCCCGTGGTCGGCGACCTACTACAACAACGGTGCCAACGGCGTGCCGCCGGATGCGAAGACCGTGTCGGCCCAGCAGTTGCACTCCTATTACCAGGACGAGTACATCTTCGGCTTCGACAAGCAGCTCGGCGACGACTGGACCGTCGGCGCGAAGGCGATGTACCGCCGCCTGCGCAGCCTGATCGACGACACCTGCGACTCGGCACCGCTGCAGGCGTGGGGCGACCGCAACGGCCTCAGCGACGAGGTGGCCGCCGGCATCGCGCGAAGCACAGGCTGCTGGCTGTACAACCCGGGCCGCGCGAACACGTTCACCCTGTCGCCCGCGGATGGTCAGTATCTGAGCGTCCCGCTTTCCGCCAAGGACATCGGCGAGCCGAAGGCGAAGCGCTCGTACTACATGCTCGACCTCTACGCCGAGCACCAGTTCAGCGACAAGTGGTACGGCAAGATCGACTACACGTACTCGCGTAGCTACGGCAACTCCGAAGGCCAGCTCGATTCCAACATCGTGCAGGCCGACGTGTCCACGACGGAAAGCTGGGACTTCCCGGCCATCATGGAGAACACGAACGGCGACCTGCCGAACGACCAGAAGCACCAGCTCCGCATTTACGGCACGTACGCGCCGACCGACGAATGGCAGTTCTCCACGGTGACGCGTATCGCCTCGGGTTACCCGGTCAGCTGCCTCGGCGTTCGTCCGGAATCCGCCGGTGGCGATCCGTACAACTACCAGAACAACTATTTCTGGTGTAACGGCCAGCCTTCACCGCGCGGCTCCCGCGGCCGCACGCCGTGGACCTACACGCTCGACCTCAGTGCCGCCTGGAAGCCCGCCTTCGCGGACCACAAGCTCACCCTGTCGGCCGACGTGTTCAACGCCCTCGGCAAGCAGCGCGTGACCCAGTACTACGAGACCGGCGAGACGGCCGCCGGACTGCCGAACCCCAACTACCTGCGCGCCCGCTCGTTCCAGGATCCGCGCTATGTCCGCCTCGGCGCACGGTACGACTTCACGCTCTGACCCATAACAAGAAAGTGGCAACACTCCCCAGATTGGCCGCTCCGGAGGGAGCGGCCTTTTTTTGCTTTCTTGCCTATTCCCCGTCGTCCTCGAAACGCAGATGCTTCACGCTGCGGCCGTGGCGGCGTACCAGTTTCAACGCTTCCACGCCGACCTTGATGTGCCGCTCGACGAAGTTGGCCGTGACGGCGGCATCGCTCGTCTCGGTTTTCACGCCCTCGGGGATCATCGGCTGATCGGAGACGAGCAGCAACGCGCCACAGGGAATGTGATTGGCGAAGCCGGCGGCGAAGATCGTCGCGGTTTCCATGTCGATCGCCATGCTGCGCGTGCGGCGCAGGTATTCCTTGAAAGCGTCGTCGTGTTCCCAGACGCGGCGGTTGGTCGTGTAGACGGTGCCCGTCCAGTAGTCGTGGCCGAGGTCGCGGATCATGGTGGAGACGGCGCGCTGCAACTGGAATGCGGGCAATGCCGGCACCTCGGGAAGCAGGTAGTCGTTGGACGTGCCTTCCCCGCGGATGGCGGCGATTGGCAGAACGAGGTCGCCGATGGCGTTCTTCTTCTTGAGGCCGCCGCACTTGCCGAGGAACAGCACGGCCTGGGGCTCGATCACGCTCAGGAGATCCATGATCGTGGCGGCGTTCGGGCTGCCCATCCCGAAGTTGATCAGCGTGATGCCGTCGGCCGTGGCGTTGGGCATGGGCCGGTCGCGGCCGCGCACGTCCACCCCGTGCTCGTGTGCGAAGCGGTCCACGTAGTGGCCGAAGTTGGTCAGCAGTATGTGCCGGCCGAAGTCCTCCAGGGGCGTGCCCGTGTAGCGGGGCAGCCAGTTGGAGACGATCTCGTTCTTGGTTTTCATGTTGAATCCGGATGCGCGTGCGCCGTCGGTGGACTTCAGGCCGACGACACGGTTACCGGCGACGCCACGCCGGCGGAGTGCCAAATTCATTTCTGCGAGTGTAGCATCGGCCCCAAGGAACCCAGGGGGGTTCGAGCGGGAGTGGCCGATGCGGATCGGCGTGGCGATCGATGCGGCCTGCGACGTGCCGCAGGACTTTCTGGAACGGAACGACATCGCGGTGATGCCCATCGCGGTAAAGGTCGATTCCGAACGGTTCAAGGACGACCGCGACCCGGCCGAGATCCAGCGTTTCCGCGACCGGAAGCTGGGCAGCCGGAGCCATTCGGCCGAAACCGAGGCCAGCTCGGTGGAAGACGTGCAGTCGCTCTTCATCGACCGCCTGGTGAAGGAATACGACTGCGTCGTGTGCCTCACCATCATGGCCACCCGCAGCCCCATTCACGACAACGTGATCAAGGCCAGCTTCGCCATCCTCAAGAATTACCGTCCCGTGCGCGAGGCGGCCGGGCGCTCGGGCCCCTTCCTGATGCGCGTGGTGGACACGCGGAACATCTTCGCAGGGGCAGGCCCCGCCATCGCGGAAACCGTGCGCATGATCCAGGCAGGCAAGTCGCCGGCGGAGGTGCGTGAGCGGGCAGCACAGGTGGCCGACTGCTCGTACGGGTACATGCTCCCGCGCGACCTCAACTACCTGCGGTCTCGCGCCCGCAGCAAGGGCGACCGCAGCGTCAGCTTCCTGAGTTCGATGCTCGGCACCGCGCTGGACATCAAGCCCATCCTCCGGGCCCATCGCGGCGAAACGGGGCCGGTCGGCAAGATCCGCGGCTTCGAACAGGGGGCGCTGGCCCTATTCGAGTACGCGGCCAAGCGCGTGCAGGCGGGCCTGATGGTGCCGTCGCTTTCGCTGAGCTACGGGGGCGACCTCGACGAGATGCGCGACCTTCCGGGGTACAGCCGGCTCGTGCGCACCTGTGAAGATGCCGGCGTCCAGATACTGGAAAGCCCCATGGGCATCACCGGCATGGTGAACGTGGGCGAAGGCGCCATGACGCTGGGGCTGGCCTCCGAAGACCACGTGGCGGAGTTCTGAACGTGCGCGCGATGCGCGGTGCGGCGGTGGCGATCGCGCTGGCCGCAACCGGCGGCGCGGCAGGTGAAACCGTCTACAAGTGCGAGGCCGGCGGCCGCATCATCTATCAGCAGACGCCGTGCGCGCGGGGCCAGCGACAGCAAGCCATCCAATTGGCGGACCCGACTGCCCCGGCGGAGCCACCCGCGCCGCGTGCTGCGCCGCCGAGCACCGACGAGGGCCCGCGCACAACAGCGGTTCCACTCCGCGCTTTCAAGCCGCCGCCGACCTTGTTCGGTTGTATCCGTGCCACCGATGGCAAGCCCTACACCAGCCGCGACGGGGAAACGCAGCCGTACATGGCACCGCTGGGCGTGCTCGGTGCTGTCAGCCGGCCGCTAGCCGACACCTACGGAAGCCGCGGTGCGGCCATCGCCTCGGCCCCCGAGCTGAACCGCGGAAAGGGCAATGCCGCCGCGGTGGCCACCCGCAATTATGTATGGGTGCAGGACCAGTGCCGGCAGCTGTCGCCGGCCGAAGCCTGTGGCGCGCTGCGCGACGAGGCGGAGGCGAACCAGCGCGCAATCCGCCAGGCTTTCAAGAGCGAGCGCGGTCCGCTGGAAGCGAAGGACACGCAACTGCGCCAGCAGCTGCAAGGCTGCGACTGACCGTCGGGCACCGCGAGTCTCAGGCCGAGGTGACGTCCCTTTCCGTCGCAGCGACCGCCAGGCCCGACACCACCCCCAGCGAGGGGTCGCCTTCCACCATCGGGATATCCGCGAAGCTCCGGCGAACCGCCTCCTGCACGATGGGCGAGCGCGAGGTACCTCCCGTCAGAAAGATGCTGGCCGGCACGGATGGCCATTCCTCTCGCACTTCGGAGAGCAGCCGCTGCATGCGTTCGACGAAGGGCTCGGCCGCCTCGGTCATGTCGTCGTGCACGATGCTCACCCCCAGCCCGGGTTCGAGAAAGCCGAGGTCTGCCTCGGTCCGTTCCCGGCTGCTCAGCGCGATCTTGCTGCGTTCCGCCGTCTGATTGAGACGGGTGGTGGCACCCGGTTGTTGCAGCGCCTGCAGGCGGGAGCGCCACGGCTCGTCCACGAAACGGTAGTCCTGGCGACGGAACTCGCGCTGCTTGGGCAGGTTGTGCACGCTCGCCGCTTCGACGAAGTGGTGCACCGGCACACGGGTGACGTTGTTGCCCAGCTCCGGCATGAAGGCACGCATGCTCAGGCTCACGTCGAGGTCGGTACCGCCCTTCGCCAGGCCCCACGTACGCACGATTCGCGGCAGCGCCTCGCCGCCCAGCTCGGCGAAGGCCACGTCGGTGGTACCGCCGCCGATATCGACGATGAGCGCGGTCTGCCGGTGAGAAAGGCGCTTGTGGTAGTGCATTGCCGCCGCAGCCGGTTCCTCCAGGAAGGAGACGCTGTCGAAACCCGCGACGGCGGCGGCTTCACGAATGATCTCCACCGCCTGCTCGGAGCCCTTCTCGCCCATCGAGCTGCGGAAATGCACGGGCCGGCCGATCACTGCCGTGCGCACGTTTTCGCCGAGCTGGCGACTGGCGGCGAGGCGGATGTGTTCGAGCACGTAGGTGGCGATATGCACGATCACCCGGCGCACCTGCGGGTCCATGCGAAAGCCGAGCATCGACTTCGGCGATTCGATCAGATTGCCGTCGCCGTATTCGAGGTACGCGGCGACGGCCTCGTCGCCGAACAAGGCTTCCTCGAGGTTTTCCACGGTCGCCGCCGCCGTGTCCGCCGTGCGGCGTTTCGTCGGGTCGGGCACCACTTCGGGAAAGAACACGGCGGTGCGGAACTGCTTCGCGTCACCGAAGGTGACGTGGGTCAGTTCGCCGTCGACGAAGGTCGCGGCGGCCGTGTAGCTCGTGCCGAAATCGATACCGATGTGCATGGGAGTCCCTCGGGGGAACTCCCGATTCTAACGTCAGAAGCCGTAGCGCAGGAATCCGCCGTCCACGGCCACGACCTCGCCCGTCACGTAGCTCGAGGCAGGCAGGCACAGGAAGGCCACGGCCCCGGCCACTTCCTCGGGCTCGCCTATGCGCCCCATCGGCGTCCGGTCGAGCACTTCCTCCAGGTATTCCGCATCGGCCAACGCGGGTTCGCTGCGCTGCGTGCGGATATACCAGGGCGCCACGGCGTTCACGCGGATCCCGTCCTCGGCCCACTCGCAGGCAAGGTTGCGGGTCATCTGGTGCAAGGCGGCCTTGGTCATGCCATAGGGCGATCCGGTACGCACGTGCACGATGCCCGAGACCGAGCCCACGTTCACGATGGCCGCATTGGCATGCTGCACCAGATGCGGGTACGCGGCACGGCTCATCTCATACGCGGAGAACACGTTGAGTTCGAACAGCGCGCGGTACTCGTCCTCCTCGTAGTCCAACGTGGCCTTCGGCGTATTGCCGCCCACGTTGTTCACCAGGATGGAGAGGTTCACGCCGAGGTCGGCCACCCAGTCGAACACGGCGAGGCGATCCTCGTGATCGGAAAGGTCGGCGGCCATGCCCAGCACTTCGACCTCCGGGCATTCGTCGGCCAGCTCGTCGCGCACTTCCTGCAAGACCAGTTCGTCGCGCGCGACGAGAAGGACATCGGCACCGAGGGCCGCGAGTTCGCGCGCACACGCGTAACCGATGCCCTTGCTTGCCCCGGTGACGAGGGCGGTACGGCCGTCGAGGCGCCAACTGGCGAGTCGTGGGTGCATGTGGAATCTCCGTGCGTTACGCCGATCGTAAGGGATCGCACACCGGATGTGTCCGAGCCGATTGCACGGGGCCGTGATCCGGACCAGACTCGGCGCCGAGACTGGAGGACACGACATGGCCCGCTACCTTCCGCTGCTGATCCTCATCGGCATCTGCGCCGCCTGCTCGAAACCGCCGCAGCCACACGAGCCGCCGGCGCCCCAGGCCAAGACCGAGACACCTTGGGATTCGCTGGAGGCGCAGAAGAGGAAAGCGCAGGACGTGCAGAAGACGGTGGACGCTCAGGCCAAGGCGCAGGCCAACGACATCGAGACCGAGTAGGAGCGCGCCCTGCGCGCGACATCTTTTGAGGCCGTAGCCTGGAGCTGGCGCGCCACTTCGGAAACAGGCACGAAAAGCTGTCGCGCGCGGGGCGCGCTCCTACGAGAGTGACCTTACCTCGGCGAACAGAAGCAATACGCGTAAACGTGCGGCTTGCCTGCCTCGGCGTTGCGGAACAGCGACCACTCCGGCGCCAGCTTCGGCAGCTCGGCCACCCACGACGGCAGGCGCAGGCCCCACGACATCGCCACCCGCGCTTCGGAACTGTCGCCGACGCTGGTGAGGAAGCGCTCGAACGCGCCCATGGGTTTTTCCGCGTAGCGTACGTTGAAGCTCTTGCCCAGGCCCGCCTGTTCCGCCGCGTCGCGAATCGCGTCGTCGAGGCTGCCGAGGCGGTCGACGAGGCCGCGATCCAGCGCCTGCTGGCCGGTCCATACGCGGCCCTGCGCAATGGCGTCGATGGCCGCGAAATCCTTGCCGCGGGCCTTCGCCACGTTGCCGACGAAGTCGCGGTAACCCTTGTCGATGATGCTCTGGATCAGTACCCCTACGTTCGGATCGAGCGGCCGGGTCATGTCGAACGCGCCGGCCAGCGGGCTCGTCGACACGCCATCGCTCTTCACGCCGATCTTGGCAAGGGTGTCGGGCACGGTGAAGAACATGCCGAAGATGCCGATCGAACCGGTGATGGTGTTGGGCTCGGCGTAGATCCGGTTGGCGTTCATCGAGATCCAGTAGCCGCCGCTCGCCGCCACGTCGCCCATCGACACCACCACGGGGATGCCGGCCTCGCGGGTGAGCTCCACCTCGCGGCGAATCTGCTCGGCGGCGTAGACCTCGCCGCCCGGGGAGTTCACGCGGAGTACCAGCGCCTTGGTGCGGCGATCCTCGCGCACGGCGTGAATGAGGGCCGCCGTGGAGTCGCCGCCGATGCGGCCCTGCGCCTGCTTGCCCCCGGCGATCTCGCCCTCGGCCACGACGACGGCGACACCCGGCCCCGTCTGCAGCATGTCGACGGTGGAGAGGCCTTGCGTGGCGACATACGACGCCAGGTCGACCTGACGGAAACCCTGGTCTTTCTTGCCGGCGGGCACGCCCTCGTCGCGAAGCATCTTCACGAACTGCTGCTCGGTGGCGATGCCGTCGGCAAGCTTCTCGTCGACCGCGAGCTGGGCGAGGCTGCCCTTCGCATCGCGCACGCGCCCGGCCAGGCCGTCGATGTCGGCGCGCAGCGCGGCCGGGTCGAGGTGACGCATGCGTGCCACCTCGTCGATCCAGGTGCTCCACAGGCCGCCCAGCCAGTACGTGTCGGCCTCCTTCGACTCGGGGGACGCATGGTCGAGGATGAACGGCTCGGCCGCGCTCTTGAACTGGCCCACGCGGAACAGGTGCACCTGCACGCCGAGGCGGTCGAGCATGTCCTTGTAGAACAGGCGATAGTTGGCAAGGCCCACGGCCATCACGCCGCCCTGGGGATCGATATAGATCTTGTCGGCGTGCGCGGCCAGGTAGTACTGGCCCTGCTCCAGGCTGGCAGCCCAGACCAGCACCGGCTTGCCGGCCTTGCGGAAGCGGTCGAGCGCCGCACCGACCTCGCGCAGCGCCGCGAAACCGCCGGCCTGCAGTTTGTCGGGACGCAGTACGATGCGGCTGATACGGTTGTCCGCAGCCGCACTGTCGATGGCGCGGACGAGGTCGCGCACCTGCACCTGCTGCACGCCGTCGCCCGTCATGCGGCCGATGGCGCGCGACAGTGGATCGGCGCTGTATTGCTCCACGAGCGCGCCTTCCGGCGCCAGCACCAGCACCGTGCGGTCGTCCACCTGGCCGGCCCGGCCGCCGAGGAACAGGAGCAGCAGGAACACGGCGAGAAGGCCGAAGAAGATCGCATTGATGATCACCAGCCGGGTGATGTTCAGACCGCGACCGAGGCCCAGCATGAAGCGGCCGAACCCGCCGCGGCGGCGCGGCGGAGGAACGGGTTGCGGGCGGTGTGGCAGGGGCGGCGGCACGGCGTCGTAGCGATCCGACATCTAGATGGTTCCTTCGGGACTGTACGCAGCGTAACCGGTCGGACCGTTGGTATCACGTGTGGAATGGCATGGGCGCCGCGGTGTCGGGGTCGTTCTGCCAGTCGCCTTTCGCACTGCTGCGCCAGAATCGTGCGAAAAGTAGGATGGCGGCCATGCTGAGCCCGGCAATCAGGCCCATCCACATGCCCCGCGCGCCCATGTCCCGGTGAAATGCCAGCCACCAGCCGACGGGCATGCCCACCACCCAGTAGGCGAACAGGGTGATGCCCATCGGCACGCGTGTGTCCTTGAGCCCCCGCAATGCACCGTTCGACGCCACCTGGATGCCGTCGGAGAACTGGAAGAAGCCGGCCAGCACGAGCAGTTGCGATGCCATCGCGATCACGCCGGCGTCGCTCGTGTAGAGGCGCGCGATCGACTCCGGAAAGGCCAGCATGACGCCGGATGATACGAACTGTGTGACGAGCACCAGCGCGATGCCGGACAGGCCCGCATAGCGCACGCCCGCGACGTCGCGCCGTCCCGCCGCGTTGCCGACGCGCACGGTGATGGCCATGGACAGGCCCAGCGGGATCATGAAGGCGACCGATGCCACGTTCAGCGCCACGTGATGGCCCGCCGTGACGGTTTCCCCGAGGCGGCCGATCAGCAGCGCCACGGCGACGAAGAGCCCCGCCTCCATGAGCAGGGTGACCGCCATCGGCAGTCCGATGTGCAGCAACGGGCCGATCTTGCGGAGATCGGGCTTCGCCAGGCGCCCGCGCAGGTTCAGGTCGCGATAGTTCCGGTGCTTCAGCACGTAAGTGGCGAAACCGAGCATCTCCGCCCAGAGCACCACCGCCGTGGCGATGCCGCTGCCGCGCGCGCCCATGACGGGAAAGCCGAGCTTGCCGTACATCAGCACGTAGCCCAGCGGTGCCAGCAGAATGAGGCCACCGAAGCTGAAGTACATGGACGGCCGGGGCATCGACAGGCCTTCGGACAGGCCGCGCAATGCGAAATACGTGGTGAGCGCGGGGGCCGCGAAACAGATGGCGTGCAGGAAGGCCTCCACGTCGGGGCGCATCGATTCCACCACGCCGAACAGCACCATCAGGGGCGAGGCGTGCCACACCCCGATGCCGAGCAGCACGCCCAGCACCCATGCGATGTACAGGGCCTGGTGGAACACCGGCCCCACTTCGCCGCGGCGTCCCGCGCCGTCCAGCTGCGCCACGGTCGGAGGCACGGCCATCATCGTGCCGATACCTGTGACGATCGCGAGCACCCAGATGCTGGCCCCGGTCACGACCGATGCCTGCGTGTGCGCGGCCTGGTGTCCGGCGAGCACCGCGTCGACCACGTTGGTACCGATGGCGGAAAGTTGCGCGACGATCATCGGCAGGGCCAGCCGTACGGTGGCGCCGATCTCCCGACGCGCGCGGGCGCGGTCGATGGTCATGGGACTGCAATCGGTGGATGGCCGCCCATTGTAGCGGTTGCCGTGCCATCATCCGCAGCCGAAAGGGGAAAATCTCGGGGGAAGAAGCGATGAATCAACTGACGCCGTCGCCGGGCCTGCTTTGCGCCAACTGTGGCGAAGCGCTGCAGGGCGAGTTCTGCCATGCCTGCGGCCAGTCGATCCGGAGCGTGATCAAGCCGGTGTCGCACATGCTGGAGGACGCGGGCGACCTCTTCTTCCACATGGACGAACGCATCGTCCATACCCTTCCGCCGTTGTACACGAAGCCCGGCTTCCTCACCTTGGAATACTTCTCCGGTCGCCGGGTGCGCTACGTCGCTCCTTTCAGGCTGATGTTCGTCTTCTGCCTGCTCGCCTTCTTCTTCATGCACCTGGCCATCAGCGACACGAACCTGGACGAAGGCCTCTACGGTGCCAAGCCGGCGAAAGACGACGTCGCGGCGCTGCACGCGGCGGACACCGCCGACGAAGTGCGCAAGATCTACCAGGCACAGATGGAGGAACTGGAAGCGTCCAAGGCGGCGCCGAACGTGCCTCCTGCCGCCAAGGCCGCCATCGACCTGACCCAGCAGGTGGTACGCGACGCGGCGAACCGCCGCCTGGCCGAACTGAAGGCCGAGCCCATCGCTCCGGGCACCAATGCGGAAACGGGCCTCGCGCCACGCGAGAGAGACCAGGACAGCTGGTTCTCCCGGCCGACCGTCGTCGACATCGCCTGGCTGCCGGACGTGATGACCCGGCGTCTCGCCCTGGGCATCGCGCACTTCAAGGCCAACATCGCCCAGGTGATGGATGGCGGCCCCGGCAAGAGCGAGGCGATCCACCGCATTATCGAGGGGTTCTTCTCGGTGCTGCCGCAGACGCTGCTGGTGATGATCCCGGTGTTCGCGCTCATCCTGAAGCTGTTCTATGTCTTCAAGCGCCGCCTGTACATGGAGCACGTGATCGTGGCCCTGCACAGCCACGCCTTTCTTTTCATTTCCCTGCTCGGGCTGATGCTGCTGGGCTTCGCGAAACATGCGATCGAGCCCCACGTGGCGCTGGCGGGCAAGGCGATCGGTTTGGTGCAAGCGGCCATGTGGGTGTGGATGCCGATATACCTGCTGATCATGCAGAAACGGGTGTATCGCCAGGGTTGGCCGATGACCCTCCTGAAGTACTGGCTCATAGGCAGCATCTATTTCTGGCTGTTGCTTTTCGCCCTGTCGGTCGCAGCCCTGATTGGCGCGTCGCACTAGGATTTTTTCCTAAGCAGCGGTCGGTTGTGCACAGGCGGCGAGGCCCCTTCGCGTTTGTCAAGACTAAATGCACAGCCGGTGACGAGCTTCCTCGACCAATCCGTAAGCACTTGAAAACGTGGCACATTTCAGCTTGGTTAAAATGTACCCAAGCTAACCGGAACGGCCCAACCATGCGCCTTGGATGCCTCCCATCCGAGGCTCATCCACAGAGTTATCCACAGCACTTGTGGATAACACGGAAAGCGGTCGCGGCGCGGGCACTTACAGCTTCTTCCTCCCGCACTACACGTCACTTGCAGGCAAACCCATGTGCCACTGGTCAATGATTGACCAGCGGAATCGGCATCTCCCTATAAACTAGGCTCCGCATGAACGCCGTCGTCCGCGTCGCCCTCCCGGTGCCTTTGCCGACCCTTTTCGACTACCTGCCGCCGCTGGACGGCGAGGCGCGAACGGGCGCGCGGGTACGGGTGCCATTCGGGCGCGGCGAAATGGTGGGCGTGGTGGTCGATCCGGCCGCCGAGCCCGCCGTCGGCGCGACGCGGCTCAAGCGGGTCACCGAGGTCCTCGACCCCTTTCCCCTCCTCGACGATGAGTTGATGGCCACCCTGGCCTGGGCGGCGGACTACTGGGCGGGCGCCCCGGGGGAGGCCTTCGCCAATGCGCTGCCGCTGGCCCTGCGTGAGCCCCGGCCGCTGCCCGCGACGGGGATCGAGGCCTGGGCGCTCACTGTCCAGGGCCACTCGGCGCTCGATGCGGGAAGCCGCAAAGGCGGGTCCGCTGCGCTCCTCGACGCGCTCCGCCAGGGACCACGGAACGCCGACGACCTGACGGCCGCCTTACCCGGCTGGCGGGCGGCCGCCCGCCGGCTGCTCGAAGGCGGGCTGGTCGAGAGGATCGAGTTCGAAGAAGCCGCCCTGCCCGCGCCGTCGGCACCCGGCCCCGCCCTGAGCGACGAACAGTCCGCCGCCGTCGCCGCGATCGGCCAGGGATTCGGCGCTTTCCGGCCTTACCTCCTGGACGGGGTCACCGGCAGCGGCAAGACCGAGGTCTACCTGGCCCTGATCGAGCGGGCCCTGGCGGAAGGGCGGCAGACGCTGCTTCTGGTGCCGGAGATCGGCCTCGCGCCGCAGACGGTCCGCCGGCTTCGCGAGCGCCTTGGCGTGGCCGTCGAGGTGCTGCATTCGAACCTTGCGGAAGGCGAGCGCGCGCGGGCGTGGCTCAGGGCACGCGACGGCAGTGCTCGTGTCGTCCTGGGAACGCGCTCCGCGGTGTTCACTCCGCTACCCCATGCGGGCCTCATCGTCGTGGACGAGGAACACGACCCGTCCTACAAGCAACAGGAAGGATTCCGTTACCACGCGCGCGACCTGGCCGTATTCAGGGCGCGCACGCTCGGCGTGCCGGTGGTGCTCGGTTCGGCGACGCCGTCGCTGGAGACCTTGGCCAACGTGCAGGCCGGCCGCTACTCGCGACTGGTGCTGCGCGCCCGCCCCGGTGCCTCGCAGCCCACCCGGGTCCAGATCGTCGACATGCGGGCGCAAAGGCTCGACCACGGTCTGTCGCCCACCCTTGTGCACGCCGTGGCCGCTTGCGTCGAACGCGGCGAACAGGCGCTCGTCTTCCGCAATCGCCGCGGATACGCCCCCGTGCTGCTGTGCCACGACTGCGGTTGGCACGCGGACTGTCCGCGCTGCGAACGGCCCATGACCCTGCATGCGGGCCGGCGGAGGCTGGTCTGCCACCACTGCGACAACACGATGCCGGTGCCCTCCACCTGCCCCGCGTGCGGCTCGGCGAACCTCAGTCCCCAGGGCCAGGGCACGGAGCGCCTGGAAGAGGCGCTCGCCGACCGCTTCCCGGAGGTTCCCGTCGTCCGTATCGACCGTGAGACGACGCGGCGGCGCGACGCCTTCGGCGACATACTCGACGGCCTGCGCGAGGACAAGCCGGCGATCCTCGTCGGTACCCAGATGCTGGCCAAGGGCCACGATCTGCCGAACCTCACGCTGGTCGCCATCGTCGGCGTGGACGAGGGACTGCACAGCGTGGATTTCCGCGCGGGCGAGCGACTGGCCCAGTTGGTGGTCCAGGTGGCCGGCAGAGCCGGGCGGGCCAGCAAACCCGGAAGCGTGCTCCTGCAGACGCACCACCCCGATCACGCGATGCTGCACGCCCTCCTTCGCGGCGGCTACCCCGCCGTGGCCGAGGGTCTGCTCGAGGAACGCCACCTCCTCGATCTGCCCCCTTATTCCCACCAGGTACTGCTGCGCGCCGATGCGCTGGGGCGTGCCGAGGTGGAGGAGTTCCTCGCCCAGGCCCATGTGGCCATCGGCGACCCCGGCGATCTGCGCGTGGCGGGCCCCATGCCGGCGCCCATGCCACTTCGCGCGGGCCGCCATCGCGGGCAGTTGCTGGTGGAAGCCGGCACGCGCGCGCGCCTGCACGCCTTCCTGCGCGTGTGGCGACAGGCGCTTGCCGGGCTCCCGGCGGCGCGCAAGGCGCGCTGGTCGCTCGACGTGGACCCGATCGACCTTTACTGACCCGATGATGCCGCGGCGGTTGAATCGCATGCATCTTGCTCACACCTGTTGGATATCTCTGAACCGAAACGTATGGATGCCTACATTTGCTCCGCGTTCGGCGCGACAATAGACCTCTTACCAGGTAACGGAACCCCCAACGTGACCAGCCAACTCGAGCAGCTCCGCAAGTTCACCACCGTCGTGGCCGACACGGGCGACATCGCCGCCATGCAGAAGTACAAGCCGGAGGACGCGACCACCAACCCGTCGCTGCTCCTGAAGGCCGCCGGCATTCCCGAGTATGCCGGCTACATCACCGAAGCCGTGGACTGGGCGAAGTCGCAGAGCAACAGCCGCGACAGCCAGCTCACCGACGCCAGCGACCGTCTCTCCGTGCTGATCGGCCGCGAGATTCTCAAGATCGTTCCCGGCCGCGTCTCCACCGAGGTGGACGCACGGCTTTCCTTCGACACCCATGCCTCTATCGAGAAGGCGCGCCGCCTCGTCGGTTTCTACGAAGACATCGGGATCAAGCGCGAGCGCATCCTCATCAAGCTGGCCTCCACGTGGGAAGGCATCCGCGCGGCGGAACAGCTGCAGAAGGAAGGCATCAACTGCAACCTCACGCTGCTCTTCAGCTTCGAACAGGCCGTCGCCTGTGCCGAGGCCGGCGTATTCCTGATCTCGCCGTTCGTCGGCCGCATCTTCGACTGGTACGTGGAGCACACCGACAAGAAGACCTACGCCCCCGAGGAAGATCCGGGCGTGCAGTCGGTGCGCCGCATCTACGACTGGTACAAGTTGCACGGCTTCGAAACCGTGGTGATGGGCGCCAGCTTCCGCAATATCGGCCAGATCCAGGCGCTGGCCGGTTGCGACCGGCTCACGATTTCGCCCGAGCTGCTGAAGCAACTCGACGAAACGGACGCACCGCTGCCGATCGCGCTGAAGGACAGCGGCCGCCGCGAACCGGCGCAGGCGAAGATCGACGAAGCCAAGTTCCGCTGGGGCCACAACGAGAACGCGATGGCCACGGACAAGCTTGCCGACGGCATCCGCAAGTTCGCCGCCGACCAGCGCAAGCTCGAGGCGCTGATCGGCGCCAAGCTCTGAACGTCGCCGGTCGCAGCGCATTTCGATGAACCCGAAGGGGCCGAAAGGCCCCTTCGCATTTCACGGCCTCAGTCGGGACAGCGGCTCCCGCAGAATCGGCCGAACGAGCGGCACGAGAAGGGATCCGCACGTCTGTGGCCACGCGCGTCCACGGCGAAGAAAGCATGGGCGTTCTCCATGATGTCTCTGTCCCTGCGCGTGGAAACCCGGGCGTCGGAGAACAGGTAGATGTCGTCCGGCACCCCGAACAGCACCAGGATGTCGTAGATCTGTTCGGCGGTGAGCTCGCTGCGGAGGTCGCCGGTGGCGTAACCGGCGATGCCGCGTTCGTCGAACTTGAGACTTTTGACGAAGCGCTGCCGCGCGTCCTGGGAAAGCCGGCTGAGCGGATTCGCGAGCGGCGGAATGGAGAAGTCGTAGGCGTAGAATTCCGCGAGACTTTTTATCCGCGCGCCAGCCAGGGCAAGCGCTTCGTGGGGCGCCTGCGTGTCGATTTTGGCGCCGCCATGTTCCGTCTCCGCGCAGGCGACGGCAGACGTACCGGCCATCCACGCGACGCAAAGAAGAACATTGTGAAGTTTCATGGTCGTACTCCCTAGGTGCTTTGACTCGTCCTTGCGCGGCTGGGACGCGCGGCGCCTACCTTCGCAGCAGCGTCGCGACAGGAGCAACCCAGGGGCGCCCGCCGGCGCCACTGTCATAAAACGACGAGCGACTTTCCTTTTTCTTGCAGCCGCTTGGATGACAACTCGCGAGCCTCACGGCTGGCGTTGTCATATTTCCCGCTGCGAGTAACCGCTCGGATTGGTCAGGTAATTCGCAAATTCACGCGCGCCAACCGCCGCCCAGCGCGCGGACGAGTTGGACACTCGCGCGCAACTGCCTCGTTTCGAGGTCGATCACGCTGCGGCGAGCGTCCAGGGCCGCCGTCTGCGCCTGCACCACGTCGAGATACCCGACGGCGCCCTCGCGATAGCGATTGAGCGACAGATCCACCGAACGCTGCGCCGCGTCGGCGGCGGCACGCTGATCCACGAGCGCCGCACCGAGGTCGCGCAGCAAGCTGAGGTTGTCTTCAACCTGCGCGAAGGCTTCGAGCACCACGGAGCGGTACTGTGCGCCGGCCTCGTCAGTGGCGGCCTTCGCCTGTTCCACGGCCGCCTTGCGACGACCGCCGTCGAAGACGTTGAGCAGTAGCGTGGGGCCGATGGCCCAGAAGCGGTTCGGAGCCGTCGCGATATTTGCCCAGCGGTCGCTCTGCCAGCCGCCTTGCGCGTCGAGCGTCAACTGCGGGAAGAATGCGGACCGTGCGATGCCCACGCGGGCGTTGGCGGCGGCCGTGCGCCGTTCGGCGGCAGCAACGTCCGGACGACGCTGGATGATCGCCGACGGCACCGCCAGAGGGATGGTGGGAACCTTCACCTGCCCGTCGTCGGTGGCCAGTGAGAAGTTCGAGGCGGAGTCGCCGACGAGTACCGCGATCGCGTGCAACACGAGGGCTCGTTGCGCCTGGGCCTGGGTGAGCTGAGACTTCGCGTTCGAAAGCTGCGTCTGGGCGCGCGCCACATCCAGACCCGACGCGATGCCGCCCTCGTGACGGGACTGCGTGAGCGAAAGCGCGCGCGTGAACGCATCGATGCTCTCGTTCAGCACCTTGATCTGGCGGTCGAAGCCGTTGAGCTGAAGGTAGTCGTCGGCGAGCTGGGCCTGCAGGCTCAACTGTACGGATGCGAGGTCGGCGGCGGACGCCGCCTGCTCCGCCGTGCCTGCGGCGACGCTGTCGCGTACGCGGCCCCAGAGATCCACCTCGTAGTCGAGCTGGGCGCCGATGGTGTAGGCGTTGTAGTTGCTCGGCGATGTCGCGCCGCGCAGCGGGCGCGTGTCGGATTCGCGATTGCGCTGGCCGCTCGCGTTCAGGCCGACCTGGGGGAACAGACCGGACCGCACTTGCCGCGTAAAGGCTTCGGACTGTTCGTAATGCGCCAGTGCAGCCGCGAGCGTAGCGTTGTTCGCCAGCAGCTTCGTCTGCAGGTCGTCGAGGCGCGCGTCGCCGTACAGCTTCCACCAACCGTTGCGATCCAACTGATCCGCAGGCTTGGCTTCCGTCCACGGTGTGTCGGCATTGGCGTACTGCGCGGCCATCGGCACGTCAGGCGCCTTGTATGTCGGTGCCAGGGAACAGGCGGAAAGACCGCCGGCCAGAAGCACGGAAAGCATCGCTCCCGCACGGTGGGATGCGTCACGCCTTGGCATGGTCGGCTTCCGCCTTGGGCGCGTTCACGCGCACCGTGTCGCCGTCGGCGAGGCCGTCGGGCGGGCTTTCGATGAGCCGATCGCCTGCGGCGATGCCCGAGCCGAGCTGCACCGTCTTGCCGAAGTCGCGCGCGATGGTGACCACCTTGAAGGTGACCTTGTTCTGCCCGTCCACGGTGGCGACGCGCAGGCCCTTGTCGTCGAAGACGAGCGCGCTTGCCGGCACGCGAAGCAGCGCGGCATCGGCCGGAAGATCGAAGGTCACGCTGGCGTATCCGCCGGGCAGCAGCTTGCCGTCCGCGTTGTCGACCGAAACCTGCACCAGGGTGGTGCCCGAGGTCGCATTGATGGCGGCGGACGTGGATTCGACCGTGCCCGAGAACGTCTTGCCCGGGTATTCCGGTACCGTGAGTTTCACGGTCGCCCCTTCGCGAATCGACGGCACGTAGTTCTGCGGCACGTTCACGTACATGCGCAGCTTGTGCACGTCGGACACGACGAACAGTTCCTGCCCGCCGCCCCCTGCGTTGATCAATGCGCCGACATCGGTTTCGCGCGCGGTGACCACGCCGTCGAACGGAGCCACCAGCTTCGCGAACCCCTTCAATGCCTGGATTCGCTCGAGATTGGCCTGCGCCGCCTGCGCGAGCGCATGCTTCGCCTCGTAGTCGCCGGTCTTCTCGTCCACTTCCTGGCGCGACACGGAGTCGGAATCGCGCATCGCCTGCCAGCGCTTCGCCGTGGTAAGGGCCAACGCCTCGTTCGCGCGCGCACTGGCCAGGTCGGCCTTGGCCTGCAGCAGTTGCTGATCCAGGTCCGGTGTCTCGATTTCGGCGAGCAAGTCGCCGGCTTTCACCTTCTGGCCGATGTCGGCCTTCCAGTACTTCAGGTATCCGCTCGTGCGGGCGAAGATCGGTGCGCGTGCATAGGCCTGGAGCCGGCCGGGAAGATCCAGCTCGCCCCCGCCCTGCCCGCTCTCCGGCGACACCACGTTGACGGTAGGCACGGCCTGGGCGTCGGTCCAGTCGCGCAGCTTGCGCGAGTCGTTCGCACGCGTCGCCACGCCGGCCACGACGATGGCGATGACGACGATGGCGGCGATGGTTGCCGCGAGCCGAAGACGACGCGGCGGAGGTTGATGCTGGGTATCAGGCGACATGGACGGGCTCTCCGGAAACGTTCGCCGGGTGGGAAGACGGGTGGCCGCGACGGCCGTGGACGATGCTGAAGACGATGGGCACGAAGAAGAGCGTGGCGGTGGTGGCGAACACCAGGCCGCCGATCACGGCGCGGCCCAGCGGCGCGTTCTGCTCGCCGCCTTCGCCGAGACCCAGGGCCATGGGCGCCATACCGATGATCATCGCCAGCGCGGTCATCAGCACGGGGCGAAAGCGCACGAAGCCGCCTTCGAGCGCGGCCTTGACCGCATCGCCGTGCTCGGCGAGGCGCTCGCGACAGAAGCTCACCACGAGGATCGAATTCGCCGTGGCGACGCCCATGCACATGATGGCGCCGGTGAGTGCCGGGACCGATAGCGTGGTGTGTGTCGCGAAGAGGATCCAGACGATGCCGGCGATGGCTGCGGGCAGCGCCGTCACGATCACGAAGGGATCGCTCCACGACTGGAAATTGACCACGATCAGCAGGTAGATGAGCACGATGGCGCCGAGCAGGCCGAGGATGAGCCCGGAGAAGGCGCTGTTCATCGTCTGCACCTGGCCCAGCAGCGCGGTGCTGGACGCCTTGGGCAGGAACTTCCGGTTCGCATCGACGATTTTCTGGATGTCGGATGCGACCGCGCCGAGGTCCCTGTCTTGCGTGGTGGCGAAGATCTCCACCATGGAATTGATGTTGTATTGGCTCACCACGGAACTGGTGGCCGTGCGCGACAGCGTGGCGAAACCGCCGAGGATCTGTGCGCCGGCGGTACCCGTGCTCGGACTGATCGGCACATTCTCCAGGTCGGGCAGGCTGTCGATGCGGTACTGCGGCGTCTGCATCACGATGGGGTACGACACGCCGTTCTTCGGGTTCAACCAGAACGTCGGGGCCACCTGGCTGGAACCGGCGAGGTTCACGCCGAGGCTGGTCGTCACGTCGCGCTCGGTAATACCCACCTGCTGCGCGCGGCTGCGATCGACGTCGACGTTGAAGCCGGGGCTCGCCTGCGATTGCTGGATGCGTGCGTCCACGACGCCAGGCACTCGGCGAATCTCGCGCAGGAGACGGTTGGCGTATGCGAAGTTCGCGGACACGTTCGGACCGCGGATCTGCAGGTCGATGGGCGCCGGCGAACCGAAGTTGAGGATCTGGCTGATGATGTCCGCGGGCGGAAAGGAGAACGTGGCACCCGGGAACTGGCGCGGCAGTATCTCGCGCAGCTTGCGCACGTAATCGGCCGTGGGGGCGTGCCCCTCGTTCAACGCGATCTGGATGTCGCCGTCCTGCGAGCCGACGGTGCCGGTGTTGTTGTACGCGGTGTTGATACCGGAGATCGGCTGGCCCATGTTGTCGACCACGGTGCCGAGGTCCTCCTTGGGAATGACCTTGCGCACGACCTCGTTCACCTCGGCGAACAGGCGGGCCGTCTCTTCCACGCGCGTGCCTATGGGGGCTCGCACGTGCATGAGGATCTGGCCTCCGTCCACCGACGGAAAGAAATTGCGGCCGAGCATCGGCACCAGCAGGAACGACAGCAGCACGAAGCCGAGGAACCCGATGGTGAACACCTTGCGATGGAGCAACGCCATTTCCAGCAACACGTGGTAGCTCGCGCGAACGCTCTCGAAGCGCTTCTCGAAGCCGCGCTGGAAGCGAACGAGGGGATTGCGCGAGGCGGTACCGTGATCGCCGTGCGGGTCTTCGTGGCTGTGCGGCTTCAGCAGGTACTTCGCCATCGTCGGCACGAGGGTGCGCGAGAGGATGAACGACGCGATCATCGCGAACATCACCGCCTCGGCCATCGGCACGAAGAGGAACCGTGCCACGCCCTCCAGGAAGAACATCGGCACGAAGACGATACAGATGCACAACAGCGACACGAAGGCCGGCGTCACGATCTGCGCGGCGCCGTCGAGGATCGCGGTTTCGACATCCTTGCCCTGCTCCAGGTGCCAGTTGATGTTCTCGATGGTCACCGTGGCGTCGTCCACCAGGATGCCGACGGCGAGTGCCAGGCCGCCGAGGGTCATGATGTTCATCGTCTCGCCGATGGCGGACAGCGCGGCGATCGAGCCGAGGATGGCCAGCGGGATCGACGTGGCGATGATGACGGTGGAGCGCCAGCTGCCGAGGAAGAGCAGGATCATCAGGCTGGTGAGCGCCGCGGCGATCACGCCTTCGCGGGCCACGCCCTCGATGGCCGCGCTGACGAACAGCGACTGGTCGCCGATGGGCGAGATGGTCAGACCTTCCGGTAACGCGTCCTTCATCTCCGCCACGCGCTGCTTGATGCCGGCGATGATCGCCAACGTGGACGCCGAGCCGTTCTTCAGCACCGTCATCAGGACCGAGCGGTTACCGTCCACGTGCACGATGTTGGTCTGCGGCGGCGACCCGTCGCGCACCTGTGCCACGTCGCGCATGTACACGGTGGCGCCGTTGGCCACCTTCACCGGCAGATTGCCCAGCTCGTCGATGTCCGACGGCGAGTTGTTGAGTTGCAACGTGTACTCGTAGCGGCCGATCTTCTGTGTCCCCACCGGCGTGATGAGGTTCTGCGCGGCCAGCGCGTTGGCGACGTCCTGCGCGGAGAGTCCCCGCGCCTGCAACGCCTGAGGATCGATGTCGATCTGCACCTGGCGCGTCTTGCCGCCGAACGGGTATGGAATGGAGGCGCCCGGCACCGACACCAACTGTGGCCGGATGATGTTCTGCCCCAGATCCGCCAGGTTCTGTTCGGTGAGCCCCTTGCCTGAGAGCGCCAGCTGGATGATCGGCACCGTCGAGGCGTTGTAGTTGAGGATCAGGGGCGGCGTGGTGCCCTGCGGCAACTGCCTCAGCAGGGTTTGCGCCACCGCCGTCACCTGCGCGTTCGCCGTGCGGATGTCCACGTTCGGCTGGAAGAAGATCTTCACGATGCCGAAGCCCTGGAGGGAGTTGGCCTCGATGTGCTCGATGTCGTTGACGGTGGTGGTCAGCACACGCTCGAACGGCGACGAGACGCGACCGGCCATCTGATCCGGCGGCAGTCCGGTGTACTGCCAGACCACGGCGATCACGGGAATCTTGATGTCGGGAAAGATGTCCGTGGGCGTACGCAGGGCGGCGAGCGGGCCCACGATGAGGATCAACAGCGCGAGGACGACGAAGGTATACGGCCGCGTAAGCGCGATCCGGACGATGCCAATCATAGGGGACGGATTCCGAGGCGTGTTTGCGTCGGCGCGAATTTTGCGCCGCGGCACGCCGCGGGCGTAGTTAAGATTTATTTAGGCGCTGGTGGGACAGTTGACCGTGAAGACCGCGCCCCGGTCGCTTCCGCCCACCGACAGCGAGTACCCGTGCAAGCGCACGATCGCGCTCACGATGGCGAGGCCGAGGCCGCAGCCCGGCTTGGACCGCGTCTCGTCGCTGCGGTAGAAGCGACGGAACACGGCCTCGCGCTCGTGCGGCGGAATGCCGGGACCGGTATCGGCGATATCCACACGGGCGCCACCATCGGCACCCATGGATGCGACGAGACGCACGGCGCCGCCGTCCGGCGTGAACTTGATCGCGTTGCCGACGAGGTTGGCGAACGCCTCGAACAGCAGTTGCGGGTCCCCGCGCAAGGGCGGCAACCGGCCGAGTTCCAGCTCGAACCGCTGACCGCGGTCTTCGGCCAGCGGCGCGTAGAACTCATGGACGTTGCGCAGCACCTTGCCGAGGTCCATGTCCTCGAAACAGGCGCTCCGCTGCCGATCTTCCAATTCGGACACGCGCAGCAGCGCGCGGAAACGCGCCAATACCGTGTCGATCTCGGCGACGCACGCATCGAGCTGCTCGCCCTCCGGGCGCGACTCGAACACCTGTTGCAGCCTGTACAGACGCGTGCGCATCCGGGTGAGCGGTGTGCGCAGATCGTGGGCGATGTTGTCGGTCACGCCCTTCACTTCGCCGAGGAGGCGTTCGATCTCGGTCAGCGTGGCGTTGACCGTCTCCGCGAGCAGGTCCACCTCGTCACCGATGCCGCTGACGGGAAGGCGAACGCTCAGGTCTCCCTCGCGAATGGGTTCCATCGCCTGCTGGATGGCGCGGATACGGCGGGCGGGCCCGCGCGCGATCAGCACGCCGCCCAGCACCCCGGGGATCAGCGTGAGGGAGAGGCCCCACAGGAGCCCGCGACGGATGATCGTGCCGACGCCGTCGATGGTCGTGCTTTCCTTCGCCACGACGAGGCGCGTGCCGTCGGGCAATTCATGGGAAAGCCCGCGCACGCGCGTGCTGCCCTTGCGCGTGGCCGAGTCGAGGCTGGCGCTGATCGACCGAGCCATGCCGTCCTCGTCCAAACCCTTCGGCAGCACGGCGATGTTGCCGGCGAGGTGGCGGCCCTGCGCGTCGAACAGGCCCATCCACATGGCGCCCTGCACGTCGATCCGGCTGGCGGCATCGACGGTGGCGCGCATGTCCCGCGGTGCCGTGCTTTCCAGGTAGTGGACGCGCGACGCCAGCATCTGGTCGATCACGCCCGAAAGGTAACGCGAGGTCTCCCACTGCACGATGCCGAGGAGCACCACGCACCAGATGGCGAACAACGCGCCATAGATGATGATCAGGCGCGAGGTGGCGGAGCGCCAGGCGTCAGTCAGCGGGCGCAAGGACGTATCCCGAGCCGCGGACGGTGCGGATGAGCGGCGAATGGCCCGCGCCGTCGATCTTGCGGCGCAGCCGGCCGATATGGACGTCGATCACGTTCGTGCCCGGATCGAAATGGAAGCCCCACACGTGTTCGAAGATCATCTGCCGCGTCACCACCTGCCCGGCATTGCGCATCAGGAATTCGAGCAGGCGAAATTCCGTGGGAAGCAGCGTCAGTTCCTGGTCGCGGCGTTGCGCGTTGTGGCGGACCAGGTCGAGTTCGAGATCGGCCACGCGCAGGCGCGTCTCGTTCGGGCCCTGGCGGCGTCGGCGCAACAGCACCTCGGCACGGGCGGCGAGTTCGTCCGGCGAGAATGGCTTGGTCAGGTAATCGTCGCCGCCCGCGCGCAGACCGCGCACGCGCTCGTCCACGTCGGACAACGCGCTGATCATCAGCACGGGCGTGTCCACGCCGCGCTGGCGCAGCGCGGAAACGACGTCGATGCCGTCCATGCCCGGCAGCATGCGGTCGAGGGTGACGATGTCGTAGCCGTCGGCGAGCGCGCGGGCAAGACCTTCGCGACCGTCGGCCACCCAGTCGGTGGCGAGGCCGTGCGCGCGCAGTTCCGCGACAATGTCGCGCGCGGTGACCTCGTCGTCTTCGATGACCAGCGCCCTGGGCATCCTGTTCTGCTCCTGCCGAATGACTGCAAACGGAAAACGGCCCCGAGGGGCCGTTTCCGATCTTACGCCGAACTGCGGTCTCAGGCCGCGATGGCGACGCGCATCTTCTTCATGGCGTTCGCCTCGATCTGGCGGATGCGCTCGGCCGAAACGCCGTACTCGTCCGCGAGGTCCTGCAGCGTGGCCTTGTTGTCCTCGGCCAGCCAGCGACGCTGGATGATGTCGCGCGAGCGGTCGTCCAGGTTGCCGAGCGCCGTGGAGAGGGCGCCCATCTGGTTATTGCTGGCGTCTTCCTCGGCGAGGTTGTCGTACGGGTCGGCGCCTTCGTCGACGAGGAACGCGGCCGGAGCCGGCTTGTCGTCGTCGTCCGCATCGGCCGGAGCCTCGAAGCCGACGTCACGGCCCGAAAGACGAGATTCCATCTCGCGGACGGTGGCTTCCGGCACGCCCAGGTCGTTAGCGACCACACGCACTTCCTCGGCGTTCATCCAACCCAGGCGCTTCTTGCTCTTCCGCAGGTTGAAAAACAGCTTGCGCTGCGCCTTGGTGGTGGCGACCTTCACGATGCGCCAGTTGCGCAGGATGAACTCGTGCATTTCGGCGCGAATCCAGTGCACGGCGAAGCTGACCAGGCGAACGCCCTGGTCCGGGTCGAAGCGCTTCACGGCCTTCATCAGGCCGATGTTGCCTTCCTGGATGAGGTCGGAAAGCTGGAGTCCATAGCCGTTGTAACCGCGAGCCACGTGGACCACGAACCGCAGGTGGGACATCACGAGCTGCTTGGCGGCGTCGAGGTCGGCGTCGTCGTGGAAACGGCGCGCCAGCGACTGCTCCTCGTCAAGGCTGAGCACCGGGATGCGATGGACGGCCGAGATATAGGAATCCAGACTGCCAACGACGCTCGGTAGCCCGTAGTTACGGGTGGCGAGGGCTTGGGACATGTGTGGAACCTCCTGAAAGTCTTTACGCAGATTAGCAGTCCCGGAATGAGAGTGCTAAGTCGGCCCGAAGTTCATCGGTTAACTGTACGCAATGGTACAGAAATAGGTCCGGCGTGTCCAGCGCTGGCTACGGCCGGTTAATGTGCGGTACGGGTCGCGGCGGCCAGCCCGGATCATTGGCTACGCAAGCCACTGTTTTGTAATATATAAAATGTCGGCCGCGGAGCGCGCCGCGCGCGCGGCAGCTTTCCCCTCGGTTTGCAATCCGGCACGCCAGCCCCAGGCTCGGCCTTGAAACGTGCCGCGCCCACGGCGCGCTCCTACGCCTGCAGGGCCGAGCGAGGCGGCAGCGACCAGTCCACTGGCGGCTCCCCCCGGGATTCCAGCCAGGCGTTCGCCTTGGCGAAGTGACCGCAGCCCATGAACCCACGGTGGGCGGAGAGCGGCGACGGATGCACGCTGCGCAGGACGAGGTGGCGCTTGCCGTCGATCAGCTGGCCTTTCCGCTGGGCATGGCTGCCCCAGAGCATGAAGACCAGCCCCTCGCGCTCACGGTTGAGGGCGTCGATGGCCGCATCGGTGAAGCCTTCCCAGCCCTTGCCCTGGTGCGAACCGGCGTTGCCCGCTTCCACGGTCAGCACCGCGTTCAGCAGCAGCACGCCGCGGTCGGCCCACGGCGTGAGGCAGCCGTGGTCGGGACGCGGAATGCCGAGGCAATCCTCGATTTCCTTGAACATGTTCTGCAGCGACGGCGGCACGCGCACGCCGGGCCGCACCGAGAAGCTGAGGCCGTGGGCCTGCCCGGGACCGTGGTACGGGTCCTGGCCGAGGATGACCACGCGCACCTTGTCAAACGGCGTGTGGGCAAACGCGTTGAAGATGTCCGGGCCCGGCGGGTAGATCGTCTTGCCGCGCGCCTTTTCGCCACGCAGGAACTCGGACAGCGCCAGCATCTCGGGACGATCGAGGTATGCGCCGATCCGAGCTTTCCAGGATGGTTCCAGCTTCACCCTGTCGTTCAATGAGCCGCCCTCGCGCGCAGGTGCAGGGCGACGCGCAGCTGGAAGAGGAGCTTCGTGATGAGCAGCTTTTCTTCCACCGGCTTTTCCACGAGGTCGTTCGCGCCGGCGCGCAGGAGCGCCGCCTGGTTCGCGGGGTTCTCGTCGCCGGTCATGACCAGCGTGGGTAACTGGCCCTTGCCGTACCCGAAGTCGTTGCGGATGCGTTCGACGAGGTCGCCGCCGGTGAGTTCGCCCTTCAGGCTGACGTCCGTCAGCACGACATCGGCACCGACCTCGCCGCGCTCCCGCGCCTGGCGCAGGTGCTGCAACGCATCCTCGGCGCTTATGACGTGGTGCACGGTGAGTCCGTACTTCTCCATCATGCGGCGCGTGGCCAGTGCCACGACGCGGCTGTCCTCCACGTAGAGCACCTCGCCTTCGGCGCCGCCCTCGGGCCTTACATAGCCGCGGATGAATTCGGCCAGCGCGCCGAAGCCCAGGGACTTATCGAAATAGTCGGTGACGAACTCGCCGAGTTCGCGCCGGTGCAGGCGTTGCTCGACGTCGCCCGATACAACGACGATCGGCATGTAGATCTGCGGTGCGGATTCGCGCACGAAGCGGGCGACGTCGAGTCCGTCCATATCGGGGAGGCGCAATGCCACGGTGACGAAATCGAAGACACCGCGCTGCAGTTCGGACTGGGCCTCCGCACCGGTGGTGGCCTCCACGATCTCCACCCCCGGCACCTCGGCCGCGACCACGCGCGCGATGAGCTGGCGCACGACCTTCGAGCCGTCCACGATGAGAATGCGCGGCGTCGCACTGGCCACGCCCGAACCGATGCTGGATCCCACCCCCTGCCCCCTTCAGCCCGCCGCGGCGCGGCGGATCTGCCGCGCGCTGACCAGTCGTGCGCCGAGCCACCCCAGCACGGCCGACGCGAAGGGTACCGAAACCAGCAGCCATGCGGGGAGCCCACCGAAGCTCACACTGCCGTCGTAAGCCGCCGCGAGCCGGCCCACCGGTCCGGCCATGGCCAGCTCGAGCACCACGGCGAGCACGACCGCGAGCACGCCGGCAAGGAAGCCCAGCCAGATACCGGCATACAGGTAAGGACGGCGAACGAAGGGGCGGCTGGCCCCGATGAGCAGCAGAACACCGATCTCCGCGCTGCGGCTCTGGATGTCCACCCGTATGGTGTTGCCCACGACCAGCAGGGCGGCGATCCCGAGCAGCAGCGCGAGAAGCGCGACGGCCCGGCCGCCGACACCCACGAGGGCGTCCAGGCGCTGGCGCCATGCTCCGGTGTCCTGGACCATGTCGACCCCCGGGGTCGCCTTCATCGATTCGACAAGGCGGCTCACGTCCTCCGCCGACAGGCCCGGCTTCGGTTGCACGGAGAGCACATAGGGAAGCGGATTGGCATCGAGCGACTGCAAGGCGCCCGAGAACCCCTGCACCTCGGCGAGTTCGGCGAGGCCGTCCTGCGGCGTGCGCACCACGATGTCGGCCACTTCGGGGCGACCGCGCAGCGCGGACGCGGCGGTTTCCGCCATGGCGGCGTTCTGCCCCGGCTTCATGAAGGCACTGATGGACTGGTTGCGCCCGAGCGCGTCGCCCATCCGCTGCACGTTGCCCAGCAGCAGGTAGAAAGTGAGCGGCAGGGCCAGCGCCACCCCCATGACGGCGACAGTGAGCAGGGTGCCGAGCGGCCGCGTGCCGAGGCGGCGCAGGCTGATGGACATGCTCCAGAGGTGATGCTCGCGCCATGCGCCGACCTTTCGCGGCTCGCTGCGGCGCGTCTTCTCCGGCTCCTGGGCCTTCCGGGCGTCGCGAACCGTGTTCATACCACCTCCGTGGCGGGCACGTCGGCGACGAGCTTGCCGTGGTCCAGGACCACCACGCGCTTTTTCATCCGCTTGATGAGCATGAGGTCGTGGCTGGCGACGAGGACGGCGGTGCCCACCGCCTGGAATTCGGCGAACAGGGTCATGATTTCCATGGCCAGCTGGGGATCGAGGTTGCCGGTCGGTTCGTCGGCGATCAGCACCGCGGGCTTCGCAACGATGGCGCGCGCGATGCCCACGCGCTGCTGCTCGCCGGTGGACAGTGCCTCGGGGAGTTGTTTTTCGTAACTCAGCAGGCCGACCTTCTCTAACGCGGCGCGCACACGGCGGCCGCGATCGGCGGGTGCGACGCCGCCGATGATCAGCGGCAGTTCCACATTGGCGAAGACGGTGCGGTCGAGCAGCAGGCGATGGTCCTGGAACACCATGCCGAGCTTGCGCCTGACCTTGGGAATGTCGCCCGGGCGAACGGTGTTGAGTTTCTGGCCGTCGAGCGTCACCACGCCGTTGGTGGGACGCTCGATCATCGCCAGCAGCTTCAACAGCGTGCTCTTGCCGGCGCCGGAATGCCCGGTGACGAAGGCCATTTCGCCCGCGTCGACACGGAACGATACATCGGTAAGGGCCTGGTGACCGCCCTCGTACCGTTTGCTCACCAGATCGAAACCGATCACCGAATTACCCGTTGGCTCGTGGAGCTCAAGAGGATAAGGGATGTGGTGAGGAATTGTAGGAGCCGCCATGGCGGCGAGAGCCCACGAAGCGATGAAGCGGCGAGGCCGCTGCCGTCGCCGCCATGGCGGCTCCTACAGGTCAGCGACCGCCGAACAGGCGGCCGATACGGCGGAGGAGGCCTACCTTTTCCTTCGCCGGCGGAGTGGCCGGCGTCGGGGCAGAGGTCGGGCGGCTGGCGGTGACCTGGCGCGAAGGACGACGGTTCGGACTCGACTGGCCCTCGGCATGGCGCGGGGAGCCCTGCTTCTGGCCTTCAGCGCGGCGCGACGTGTCCTGCCTCTGGCCGTCGTCACGCGCGGTGGTCGTGACCGACGCACCTTGGCCGTTGGTTTCCGCACCCTCGCGAGCACCCCGCCCGCGGCCGCTACGACGGCGGCGGCGCTTCTTCGTGGCGCCCTCTACGGCCATTGCTTCCGCGGCGGCAGGCAGGTCGGCCACGGTCTCGGCGACCACCACGGTCTTCATCGGCACTTCCGTCGACGACGCGGCGGCGGCCGGACGGTCCTCGCGCGGCGGGCGCGGACGGCGCTCGCGGCTGCCCGAGCGGTCGCCCGAACGGGAACCCCGTCCGTCACGCCCACCCCGGCCACCCTTCTCCGGCGGCGCACCGCGTGTGGGGATGTGACCGCCGGTGTCGTTCGGATCGTCCACTTCGTCCTGCACGCCATCGGCACGGGGCCGCGGCGCGGGCATCACCAGCATCTTCGCCTCGATCGAGGCTGTGGGAATCTTCTGGTTGATGTAGGCCTCAATGTCCGGCAGGCCCATGGCGTAGAGGTCGCAGGCGAAGCTGATCGCGTCGCCTTCCGCGCCCAGGCGGGCGGTACGGCCGATGCGGTGGACATAGTCCTCGGCATCCTGCGGCAGGTCGTAATTGAACACGTGGCTGACGGCCGGGATGTGCAGGCCGCGCGCCGCCACGTCGGTGGCCACGAGCAGATCGATCTGGCCGTCCTGGAAGCGTTGCAGCAGCTTCTGGCGCTTGACCTGCGGCACGTCGCCGGAGATGGCTCCCACGCGGAAGTTGTGCCGCTTGAGCCTGTCGGTGATGCGCTCGGCGGCGGCCTTGGTGTTGACGAAGATGATGCTGCGCTCGGCTTTGCTCTCTTCCAGCAGGTTGAACAGCAGCGGCATCTTCTCTTCCTTGGAGGGGAAGTAGACGACCTGGCGCACGCGGTCGGCGGTGACGTTTTCCGTCTCCACCACCAGCTTCTCGGCCTCGTGCATGTGCTCGTAGGCCAGTTCCAGCACCCGGTGGCTCAGCGTGGCCGAGAACAGCAGGACCTGGCGCTTCTCGCGGGCCGGGAGGCGGCGGAAGATGAAGCGCACGTCCTTGATGAAGCCGAGGTCGAACATGCGGTCGGCTTCGTCGATGACCATGACCTCGACGCTGCCGAAGCCGAACACGTCCTGCTTGTAGTAGTCGAGCAGGCGGCCCGGCGTGGCGATGATGATGTCGCAGCCGTCGCGCAGCTGCTGGCGCTGCTTGTCGTAATCCACGCCGCCATAGATGAGCGCGCTGCGCAGGCCGGTGGCCTTCCCGATGGTCTGGAAATCCTTCTCGATCTGGATCGCCAGTTCGCGGGTGGGCGCAATGACGAGGGCGCGGGGGTCGGAATCCTTGCGGTCCGAATGGGCCGGATGCTTCAGCAGGCGGTCCATGAGGGCGACCAGGAAGGCGAAGGTCTTGCCGGTGCCGGTCTGGGCCTGGCCGGCGACGTCGCGGCCGGTGAGCGCGACGGGAAGCGTCAGCGCCTGGATGGGCGTACAGCGCGTGATCCCGGCGGCGGCAAGGCCTTGCTGGAGCAGAGGGTGGAGGTCGAGGTTTTCGTAGAAGACGTCGGTAAGAACGGTTTGGGACATGTGTAGATGGGCCTGAAACTCGCGCCGCACGGTGCGGCGCCGTCCCGGCGGCATGAGGAGCCCGCGGGACGGGAGGAGGGTCCGGCCGGGTCACGGGAGTGTCGGGAAGCGGCCGGATGCCATGCCGGCGGCGCCTGCGACGCGCCCGGCGCGCGAAGGCCGGAAGCGGAGGTGGTCGCACCCGAGGGTTCCCGCTGGCATAGGTGAACCGGCTGCTGGAACCGGTTTACCTATGTCAACGGAAACCACCCGCCGGCAACCTTGAATTGCTTGAATCGCGCCCCTAGTTGGGTTGGAATGAGGGCCGCCGGCCGCAACGGCCAGGACCTTCGGTTCCGGTTGGACCCGCGACATGGGGCTCCTTAGTGTAGCCGATGCGAGCGTCACGGTCGTCAACCCCCCTATTTCACCCATTCTGGAGATTCCGGTGAGCGACAAGATCACCCATACGAGCGACGCTGCGTTCCAGCAGGAAGTGCTCGAATCCGACACCCCGGTACTGCTCGACTTCTGGGCGGAGTGGTGCGGTCCCTGCAAGTCGATCGCGCCGGTGCTCGACCAGTTGGCGGGCGAGTACGAAGGCAAGCTGAAGGTCGTCAAGATCAACATCGACGAAAACCAGCAGACGCCGCGCCAGTACGGCATTCGCGGCATCCCGACCCTGATGATCTTCAAGGACGGCAAGGTCGCCGGTACCCAGATCGGCGCCGTCGGCAAGGCCCAGCTCAGCCAGTTCATCGAAAAGACGATCTGATCGTCCCGTAACATCCAGCCGCCGCGTGGGGCGCTTTACGCAGCGCCTCACGCGATGCTAGGCTCTAAGCGTTCGCCGGGACACCGCTTGTCCCCCTGCCGCGAACCCTCTCCCCTTCTTCTTCCAACGGCGCCCCGTGAGGTTTGCCCGTGTCCGATATCGAAAGCAAAGAATCCATCGACGCCAAGGGCGCCGGCGACCAGCCTGCGACCGAACCGCGTCCCCGTGGCCGTCGCAAGGCGGCGCCCGCCGAGGCTCCCGCGGTAGAGACGAGCGCGCCCGCGCCGGCTCCCGCGAAGCCTGCCCCGGCGCCCGCCCCCACTCCTGCTCCCGCCCCGCAGGCGGAATTGCAGCTAGGCAACCATCCGCCGGCGCTCCCACCGCTCCCGCAGCCGCAACAGCAGCAAGGCGAGTCGCGCGAAGGCAACCCGCAGCAGGGTCAGAACCCGCCGCAGGGCCAACAGCAAGGCGGCGGCCAGCAGCATCCGCAGAATCGCAACAACGACCGCAACGAGCGCGAAGGCCGCGGCCGGCGCCGCCGGAACGAGCGCAACCAGCAGCGTCAGGGCGGTGGCGGCAACGGCGGCGGCAACTACCAGCACCCGCGCAACAATAACGGGTACCCCGTCGACGACGACGAGAACGCCGACGCCGGCAGCAACGACCGCCTGATCAACCTCACCGAACTGAAGCGCAAGAATTCCATTCAGCTCCTGGAATTCGCCGAATCGCTCGGCATCCGCGAAGGCGTGGCCCGCCAGCGCAAGCAGGACGTGGTCTTCAACATCCTGAAGGCGCACGCCCGCTCCGGTGGCGGCATCTGGGCCGAAGGCGTGCTCGAGATCCTCCAGGACGGCTTCGGCTTCCTGCGCTCGGCCGACGAGTCCTACCTGGCCGGCCCCGACGACATCTACGTGTCGCCCAGCCAGATCCGCCGCTTCAACCTGCGCACCGGCGACTACATCACCGGACGCGTCCGCCATCCGAAGGAAGGCGAGCGTTACTTCGCCATGCTCAAGGTCGATGACATCAACGGCGATCCGCCGGAGGCGTCGAAGAACAAGCTGCTGTTCGAGAACCTGACGCCGCTGTTCCCGCGCAAGGCGTTCAAGCTCGAGCGCGGCAACGGGTCCACCGAGGACATCACGGGCCGCATCCTCGACCTCGTGGCGCCGATCGGCCGCGGCCAGCGTGGCCTCATCGTGTCCCAGCCGAAATCCGGCAAGACGATGATGCTGCAGAACATCGCGCAGGCCATCCAGTACAACCATCCCGACGTGCACCTGATCATGCTGCTGATCGACGAGCGCCCGGAGGAAGTCACGGAAATCGCCCGTACCGTGCGCGCCGAAGTCATCAGCTCCACCTTCGACGAACCGGCCGTGCGCCACGTGCAGGTCGCCGAAATGGTGATCGAGCGCGCCAAGCGCCTGGTCGAGCACAAGAAAGACGTGGTGATCCTGCTCGATTCCATCACCCGCCTCGCCCGCGCCTACAACACCGTGGTGCCCAGCTCCGGCAAGGTGCTCACCGGCGGTGTCGATGCCAACGCGCTCCAGCGCCCGAAGCGCTTCTTCGGTGCCGCGCGTAATGTCGAGGAAGGCGGCAGCCTGACGATCATCGCCACGGCGCTGACCGATACCGGCTCGAAGATGGACGAGGTGATCTACGAGGAGTTCAAGGGCACCGGCAACATGGAAGTGCACCTGTCCCGCCGCATCTCCGAAAAGCGCGTCTATCCGGCCATCGACATCAACCGTTCCGGCACGCGCCGCGAAGATCTGCTCATCGATCCCGACCTCCTCGCCAAGATCTGGATCCTGCGCAAGCTCCTCCACCCGATGGACGAACTGGCCGCGATGGAGTTCATGCTCGACAAGATGAAGAACACGAAGTCGAACGACGAGTTCTTCAACTCGATGAAGCGATAGGCGGTACGCCGACGCTTTGCGGGAAACGAAGAAGGCCGCCTCAACAGGCGGCCTTCTTCGTTTCCGAGCGGGAGATGGGAAGCGGGGGCGGCAGGGCCGGCGGACGGACGAGGGGAACGGCAGCGCTGCGCTGGCCTAGACGCTGCCGGGAGATACCGGTCTCTCCTCGGGCGCACGCCGGATGGCGCGCCCGCTTCCCATCTCCCAACCCCCGCTATACCCTCCCCCCGACCTTTTGCTTGCGCGCTCGCACCCCCATGTGGGCGGCACCGGTCAAACGATCACTCAAGGAAAGTCCGTGTCCATCCCCAGCGCCGCGAAGAACACGCCCATCGGCGACCGCCACGATCTGGCCGCCTATCTCGCCAAGGGCGAGAAGCCGCGTGAGGACTGGCGCATCGGCACGGAGCACGAGAAGTTCGGGTTCTACACCGACGACCTCACGCCCCCGGCGTTCGACGGCGACCGCCCGGGCATCCGCGCCATTCTCGAAGGCCTGGCGTCGCGCTACGGCTGGGACATCGCCCGGGAGGGCGACACGCCCGTCGCCCTGACGAAGGGCAAGGCGAACATCACGCTCGAACCGGCCGGCCAGCTCGAACTGTCCGGCGCGCCGCTGGAGACGATCCACGAGACCTGCGACGAAGTCACCAACCACCTGAAGGAGGTGCGTTCGGTGGCCGAGGAACTCGGCATCGGCTTCCTCGGCATGGGCTTCCAGCCGAAGTGGCGTCGCGACCAGATGCCGTGGATGCCCAAGGGCCGTTACAAGATCATGCGCGAGTACATGCCCAAGGTCGGTTCGCTCGGCCTGGACATGATGACCCGCACCTGCACCGTGCAGGTCAACCTCGATTACTCGAGCGAGGCCGACATGGTGAAGAAGTTCCGCGTGGGCCTGGCGTTGCAACCGATCGCCACCGCGCTGTTCGCCAACTCGCCTTTCACCGAAGGCAAGCCGAACGGTTACAAGTCGTATCGCTCGCACGTCTGGACCGACACCGACGCCGACCGCACCGGCATGCTCGACTTCGTATTCGAGGACGGCTTCGGTTACGAGCGCTACGTGGACTACATCCTCGACGTGCCGATGTACTTCAGCTATCGCGACGGCAAGTACGTCGATCTTTCCGGCCAGGACTTCAAGAAGTTCATGCGTGGCGAACTGCCCGCGCTGCCGGGCGTGAAACCCACCCTGACCGATTGGGCCGACCACCTCACCACCGCGTTCCCCGAAGTTCGCCTGAAGCAGTATCTGGAAATGCGCGGCGCGGATACCAGCACGTGGAATTCGCTGTGCGCGCTGCCCGCGTTCTGGGTGGGCCTCCTGTACGACGACACAGCCCTCGATGCCGCCTGGGAGCTCGTGAAGGATTTCAGCCGCGAAGAACGCCACGCGTTGCGCGACGGCGTACCGAAGGAAGCGCTGGATCTGCGCTTCCGCAACCACACGGTTCGCGATCTGTCGCTCGAAGCGCTGAAGATCGCCCAGGCGGGACTGAAGCGCCGCAACCGTCAGGGGAATCGCGGCGTGGACGAGTCGGTGTATCTCGAGCCACTGATGGAGATCGCGATCTCCGGCAAGACGCAGGCCGACGTGAAGCTGGAACTGTTCCACGGCAAGTGGCATGGCAGCGTCGATCCGGTGTTCCGCGAATACGCATACTGATGCACCTGCCGTTGTAGGAGCCAATAAAAAACCTCCCCGTTGCCGGGGAGGTTTTTTTACCGGCCGATCCTCGAAGGGATCAGAACTGGTACTTGGCCGACACGCTGAGCAGGTTGCCCTTGTCGTCGCTTTCGCCGGCCAGGCGGTCGCCCGTACCGTCGGTGACGCCGGCGATGTGCGCCTTGTTCACGAAGATGTGGGCGTAGCCGGCGTTGATCTCGAAGCGGTCGGTAGCCTTGTAGCCGATACCGAAGGCAAGCCACTTACGGGTCGAGTCGGGCACGCGCGGCGAACGCGTGTCGTCGTAGGTCGGGGTGGTGTCGATGGCCACACCGCCGCGCAGGGTCAGCTTGTCGTTGACGTAGTACTCGCCACCGGCAGAAGCGAACCAGGTGTTGCGCCAGCCGTAGTGCTCGCTGGTCGGCGGCTGGTTCGGGTTCGAGTACTTGACCGTGAGGTCCTGGAAGGAGTCCCACTTCGTCCACGACAGGTCGAAACCGAGGCCGAACTTCTGGTCCTGGTGCCAGAAGCTGGCGGTGGCAATGGACGGGGTGGTGAAGCCCGCGCGGCCATCGGTGTGCGTGAACGGCGGCTGGCCGCTACCGAGCAGGCTGCCCACGGCAGGATTCGACAGCACGGCGGTGACGTTGGTCGGCATGGTGAAGTTGCCGGTGCCTTCGAGCGTGTGCTTGATCTTGCTGCGGTAGTTGAGCGCGATGCGGTCGTTCGGGGTCAGCTTCCACAGACCGCCGACCTGCCAGCCGTAGGCCCAGTCGTCACCCTTGATCTTGGCGTAGCCGTCGCTGCCCGGCGGCACCACGGCGGCGTACTGCGCGGCAAGCGCGCGAGCGGTGGCCGGCGGCAGCTGGCCAGCGGCCGCGGCGCGCTGGATCAGGCCAAGGCCGACAGTGTTGTAGTTGATGGCGCTGGTGAGTTCCGCGCTGGTCTTCTGTGCGATGGCGCTGACGCCGACGGCGAAGTCGTCGGTCACATCGAAAGAGGCCGAGAGGGTGGCGTCGAACGACTTGAAGTCGGACTTGATGGCGTTGTAGCGGCCCTTCCAGTCGGAGTCGTATTCGGTCTTGAAGCCGAACGGCGCGGTAAGGCCCAGGCCGATGTGCCAGCGGTCGCCGACCTTCGACGCGAAGTACAGCGCCGGGACGGGAATGGTGGTGCCGGCGTCGCCGCCGTTGCCGCCGCTGATGGGACGACCCTGCGCGTCGGTGGCCGTGCCGTGGAACTTGGTGCTGAAGTTGATGCCGGTGACGTCGGCCTGGAACACGTTGCCCTGAAGCATCGACATCGCGGCCGGGTTGTTGACGATCACGGAGGCGTCGTCACCCGCCGCGGCGGAGCCGGCGAAGGCGCGGCCGAGGGCCTTGGCGCTGTTTTCCTTCAGCTGGAAGGCGCTGGCCTGGGCAGCCTGGGGAGCCACCAGGGCACCGGCGATGGCCAGCGAGAGGGCGGCAATGGCCAACGGACGGGTGTGGAGGTTCAGCTTCTGCATCGGGTTCGGCTCCTGCTTTTTCATTACTGCTCGGGGGCGATGGAATACGCGGCCGAAAGCGGAAACTTTCCCGTTTTCATACGCGCGTTTAACATTCTGGGTTTGCACTCTGGACGAGTTGACGGCCCTTTTGCAAGTCTCGGTGCAACAAACGTGAAACGGGTCGCGCCTGCACCGCCCCGTTCACGGCCTGCATTTGCTAGGGTGTAGTGCCTGCCCACCAGCGAGACCTGCCGTCATGCACTGCTTCGTCTACGCCAGTCAGCGCAAGCCGGACACCTACGTGTGGCTCACCCGCCGTGAGGGTTTCGACCTTCTTCCCGAACCGCTCGTGCTTCTGTTGGGCGAACTGCGCTTCGTCCTCGAAGTGGAAGTGACGCCGCAGCGAAAGCTGCCGCACGACGATACCGAGCGTGTTCTCGCCAACCTCGCCGCCCAGGGCTGGCACATGCAGACGCCGCCCAACGAAACGCTGAGCGTGTGCAACCAGCCGAACCACAACCGCGAGATCGATCCCGACGAGACTCTGGTGCGCGCCTGATCCCGCCGGCTTCGCTCATGCGGGAAACGTGCAACGCGGGTTAACGTCGCGTTACCGCGTAGGGCGGAACGGCTCCGTATACTCGCGCGTATGGCCAATTCCAAACGTCGTCGTCCGCCGCTGATCAAGGCGCTCCCCTGGTTCTTTCCCGCGATAGCCGCCGTGGCCTGCGCGGGCCTGACGGCATCGCCGCTCGCCCTGATTCCGCTGCTCCTGGCGAACGCCCTGGCGATGGGCGCGGTATGCCACGCCATCGGTTTCGATCCGGAAACGAGCTACCTGCGCACGGTCTTGCGGCGCGGCTCGGCGCACCTGGTGATGTTCACGGCCTACACCTTCGTCGTGTTCGTGCTCGTGGCCTGGCCGCTGCTCAAGCTCACCCAGGCACCGAGCCTCGGGGCCGCCCTGTTGCTCGCCGCCACGCTCGTGGTCGCGCTCGCCGCCCTGTGGCGGGTGTGGCCGGCCTTCGGGCTGGTGTTCGTCTGGGACGACGCCTACCCGGAAAGCAGTGGCGACGGGTCGTGGATATTCACCGCGATGGCCCGCTCGATCACCTTCGGCCGCCACCTTTCCGCCGAGGAGCGATTCTTCTCCCATTTCCTCCCCGCCTCGTTCGCCCTGCTCGTCCTGGCCTTCAGCGCTGTGGCGCTCTCCGGACTCTATGGCGTGCTGCCCCCGGAAATGCGCATCGCGGCGCTGGGCATCTACGGGCTGGTGCTGCTGCCGCTGGGCTGCATGCTCATCGCCAACCGCACCTTGCGCGCGCTGCTCTGCGATCGCCGTGAACACATCCGCGCCACGCGGGCCGACCCGCGCGAGCGCGCCGCGGCCATCCCCGCCGAAACCGTTCGTCCCCCCATCCCCGTACTCGCCAGCGAGGAAAGCGAACCCGGCGTGCGCGAGCGTTCCCTGCTGGCGGCTACGCGCTCCGGCGACATCGCCCGGGCTGTCGCGCTGGTCGAAGCGGGCGCCGACCCCGAAACGGGCGCCGAGCCGGGCGACCGCGACCAGCGCCCCGTGCTCACGCTTGCGGCTCTGTCGCCGGATACGCGGCTGCTGCGCGCACTGATCGGCAAGGGCGCCCAGGTGGACCGCGCGCATAACGGCATGACGGCGCTGCTGGCGGCCAGCCGCGACAGCTGGCACGGCCGCCCGGAAGCCGTGCTCACCCTCCTCGCCAACGGCGCCAACCCGGCGGGTGCCGACCCCGAAGGCAACACGCCGCTGCATGGCGCGGCGCTCAGTGCGGAACCGACGGTGGCCGCCATGCTCCTGGACGCCGGGGCACCCGTGGATGCCGTGAATCATGCAGGCGATACCCCGCTCGTGATCGCCTGCCGCGCCGCGAACTGGACACTGGCCCGCTTCCTCCTCGATCACGGCGCGAAGCCCGCACCGGTAGGCGGCGAACCCGCGCTGGTCGCCGCCGCCGGCATTCCGGACGACGACAGCGAGGGTGCCAGGTTGCTGCTGCGCTACAAGGCACCGGTGAACGCGACCGACGCCCATGGCCGCACGGCGCTGCTGACCGCGGCGGCCGAAGGCCACGAGCAGATCGCCCGTGTCCTCCTCCAGGCCCATGCGAATCCCAACCTTGCGGACAAGAACGGCACCACGCCCCTCATGGAGGCCGCTCGAGCCGGGGCGCATGGCATCGTCCAGATGCTCGCCGACGCGCATGCCGATGCCTCGCCGCGCGATGGGCACGGCCGCGACGCCCTCACGCTCGCGTGCCAGTCGCCCCGTGCCCAGGCGGCCACCGTCCGCGCGCTGCTGACCCTCGGCGCGCAGCCGAAGGAACCCGCCGCGGACGGCCGCAGCGCTCTCGACCATGCCGCAGCCATGGGCCGTTGGGATTTCGTCGCGCTGCTCGATCCGGAAACACCGCTGCCGAGTTCGCTGAGCGAATCGGTCGTACCCGAAGCCGGCGCGGACGCGCCGCCGCACCTCTACGACGCGTTGCGCTTCGGCCACTGGGCGGTCGCATCCACCTTCGCCGCCAAGGTCCGGGAGTGGCCGGCGCATGCGCTGGCCGCTCTGTACGTGGACCTTGCCGGCACCGGCTTCGACGCCGCGCGGGCATGGCTGCTGGATCACGGCCTTCCCGCGGAAGCGCGCCTCGCCCCGCCGGCGGACGACGAAGGTGTCCTTGGCCGCCGTCTGTTCGACGCCCTGCTTCCACAATTGCCGCACTCCGCAGACGCCTTGCTCCAGCTCATGCGCGCCGGTGCGAGTCCGGCCGGCGCGGGGCTGCTCGGCCACGCCATCTGCCGCCTGGAAGACACCGACGAGAGGCTGACGCTGGCGATGCTCGAGGCGGGCGCCGACCCGTTCGGTGCCGACGCCCGCGGGCGCACGCCGCTGCACATGGCCGCTGCCACGGGGCGACCCGGCCTGCTGGCGGCCCTGCTGGCACGGGGCCTCGACCCCAACGTGCGCGACGCCAGCGGCCGCACACCCTTGCACGCGGCGCTGGAACAGGGCGGCGACAGCCTTCCGCTCGTGCGCGAGCTGGTGGCCCACGGTGCCGATCCCGAGGCCGCCGACATCAATGGCGAAACGCCGTACGGACTGGGCATCGGGCATGGCGATGTGGAACGCTGGCTGAGCTGGTCCACGTGGCCCCTGCCGCGGCGTGCGCTGCGGGCGGACGACCTTCCTTCCGCGGCGGCCGCGGGTGACCTCCAGGCCGTCGAGCGCCTGCTCGAACTGGGCTTCGCCGTGGATACGCGCGACAGCCAGGGTGCCACCGCCCTGCTCCGCGCTGCCGGCGCCGGCCATCGCGACGTGGCGGACCGCCTGCTGGCGGCGGGTGCCGATGCCGCGGCCAGCGCGGCGTCGGGTGTCACGGCGCTCGCCGCGGCGGTGAACGCGCGCCGCGACAGCGTGGTGTCGCTCCTGATCGATCGAGGCGTCGCCGTGGACCAGCGCCTCCCAGGCGATGCCACGGTGCTGATGATCGCCGCGACGCTCGGCTATCCCGACATCGCCGACCTCCTGCTTGGCGCCGGTGCCGACGTGGCCGCACAGGACGCGCACGGGCATACCGCCTTGCACGCGGCGGCCCAGTACAGCTTCGGCAGCAGCGACAGCCTGCGCGCGCGGCGCCTGCTCGACGCGCTGATCGGCAAGGGTGCGGACGTGAACAAGCCCGACAAGGAGGGCGTGACGCCCTTGCTCATTCTCCTCGGGGCACACATGCGCCCCGGCACCCACGCGGACGCCACCCACCTGGGCGCTCTCGTGCCGGTGCTGCTCGACGCGGGCGCGAAGCTCGAGCACGCCGACCATCGCGGTGTCAGCGCGCTTCATGCGTGCGCGATGCACGCACTGCTGCCGCCGGCACGCGTGCTGTTGAATCGCGGCGCCAACCGCAACGCCGCGGACGCGTTCGGCCGCACGGCGGGCGACGTGGCGCGACACCTCGGTTACGTGGACATCGCACACGAACTCGGAACGCGCATCGGCGCCATTCCAAGCGTCAGACAGACCCTGCGGCAGCCCGCGCAGCCGGACTGATCAGTTTCCTTCTTCGCGCACCCGCTCTTCGACCGCGTCCGCCTCGAAGAGCTGTTGCAGGTCGTGCAGCGCTTCCTTCGTGGTCTGCACGAGCGCCGTTTCGTCGTCGTAGACGAGGTACTGCGCGCGGAGTACCTGATCGTCGTGCCTGCGAAAACGCTCCAGGCGGCTCTGCGCCACTTCCGCGCTCATGCCCAGCGACTCGAGCACGTGGCGCGTCATCTCCAGGCTGGAATAGAAGGTTTCGCGCACCGGATCCTCGACGCCGATGTCCATGAGGCGGAACACGTGCTGACGGTTGCGCGCGCGGGCGACGATCTTGAGGTGCGGATACTGCCTGCGCACCAGCCGCGCTGTGCGCAGGTTCGCCTCGGGGTCGTCCGTCGCGATGACGAAGACCTCGGCTTTGTCCGCCTGCGCGGCGCGCAGCATTTCCGGACGTGCCGGATCGCCGAAGAAAAGCGAGGTGCCGCCGAACCGGCGTGAGGTTTCCACCTGCTCCACCGAACTCTCCAGCGCCACGAACTGGATGCCCTGGGCGCGCAGGATGCGCGCGACGATCTGGCCCATGCGACCGAAGCCGGCGATGATGACGCGCGGCGTGTCGGCCTCGATGTTGTCGAACTCGCGATCGGGCTTGCGCACGCGCTCGGTCACCATGCGCGACGCGACCAGCACGAGCAGCGGTGTCAGCGCCATCGACAGCGAGATGGCCATCACCATCAGCCCACGCTGGGCGTCGTCGATGACGCGGCCCTGTTGGGCCAGGTTGAGGATGACGAAGGCGAATTCGCC
>Ga0065165_1000646_pt1 | contig 50486 bp, 42 predicted proteins | sample AraplaMF_Cvi_mMF_FD_63813 | JGI IMG/M metagenome (GOLD analysis project Ga0065165, IMG submission 63813) | Arabidopsis root microbial communities from the University of North Carolina, USA - plate scrape MF_Cvi_mMF (version 2) (version 3) | ecosystem: Host-associated > Plants > Roots >...
CTCGGCGCCGAGTTCCCCCGAGCCCCCGCGCCATTCGCTCTCGCCGCCGGGCCACGTCTCGCAGGCCTTGAAATAGGGCAGGACCTCCTCGAAGCCCCAGCCGGCCGCGCCGGCCGCCACCCATCGCTCGAAGTCGAGCGGGTGGCCGCGCGTGTGGGCCATGTAGTTGAGGGATGAGGACCCGCCCACCACCCGGCCATGCAGCACCGGATGCCGGCGCCCTCCCAGGCGCGGGTCCGGCTCAGACAGGTCTCCCCACTCGTAAAGGCCGAGCTGGGTCATCTTCCGGGCGCCCACCGGAATCGAGATCAGCGGGTTCCAGTCCCAACCGCCGGCTTCCAGGAGGAGAACCCGAGAGGATGGGTCCGCCGAGAGGCGATTGGCGAGCACGCATCCCGCTGATCCCGCCCCCACGATGATGTGGTCAAACTCCACAGCCATTATCCCCGCACCTCCAAGACGTACCGTTATCTGCCGTTAGTCAGCATGTGAGCCGAGGTAGGCTGCGGGCCAGGCCCTTGTGAGCCGCGGGTTCGCCGAAAACAGATCGCGGGCGATCTGCCACGACCCCTTCTCCTTCCAACGCCATCGCGGTTTCTGACACCTCGCGCCGGGAGGCTGGCGAAGCTCGCCCATCGCTTCCGGTGCGCCTTGGTTGCCCGCTAATCAAATCTAAGTCAAATATGCGGCGTCTTTGCGATGCGGCGCTCCGCCGGCGCAAACAGCGCGCCAGCCCTGCTGGAGGCGCCGCAACCCTTTCGCGCCTGGAAAGGCCTCGCCACGGCTGTCGCTGAGGCTCCGAGCGCTGGTCGGCAGCGAGATTGTTCGCCGGAGCGTGGGCGCGGATTCAGCTCGGTGTGCAACCGCTCACGACCTTGTCGGGCAGGGTGGCGCCATCGGCGCCGTCAACCCAGCGCGATCCCGTGCGCGCTCAGCGGCGTGTATGGCGCGTGGCGGAGCTGAGGATCCGCCGCGGCGCGGAATCGCGTTGTGGCGGTGCTGCCGAGCGCGATGCCCGGCTTCGGGACCCTGAAGGCGCGTGGCGGCGCCGTCATCCGGGTGGCGACACTCGCACAACGCAAGAATTCAACTCTAGTCAGAACAACCAAGAGGGATCGTACGGCGCCTTCCCCAAGGTGAACAAACCTGTGGCACGCCGACTACCGAGAGCCATGAAGATAGGCAGCACAAAATCCAACATTAGTCAGATTGACTTTTTCTTGACGTAGGTCAGAATTTTCCCGCCAAAACGCGAGCCTCGATGTTCGCTGGAAATGGGGAAACGACATGAGAAAAGGGCTTCTGGCGCAGGCCAGCTTTATGACCGTCGCCGCCGTGCTGGGGGCCTGCACCTCGGCTTCGGCCCAGGACACGGCGACGGAGCCGGGGGCGCAGCTCGAAGAGCTTGTGGTGACGGCTCAGCGAAGGACGGAGACCTCCCAGAAGGTGCCGATCTCGATGACCGTGCTGAGCGGCGAGGTGGTGAGGGAGAACTTCCGCACGAGTGGCGAGATCACGCAGATGGTGCCCAACGTGCAACTGGGCGCGCCCATCGGCTTCGGGACGCCCCGCACGGGCATCCGTGGGGTCTCGCAGAGCGACTTCAATCCGAACGCGACCACGTCGAACATGCTCTATTTCGACGACGTGCCCCTGAACGCGCCGGTCGCCCAGGGCGCCCCGATCTGGGACCTGGAGCGCGTGGAGGTCCTTCGGGGACCGCAAGGCACGCTCTTCGGCCGCAACGCGGTGGGCGGCGCCGTTCGGTACCTCTCTGCCATGCCCACCAAGGAGGTGGAAGGCTATGCGGAAGTCGGCGCGGGGGTCCATGACCTGCGCGAGGTCCGCGCCGCAGTCGGGGGGCCGATCTCCGGCACGCTCAGCGGCCGCGTCTCGATGGTCTCCTACGACTTCGGAGGAGACATCCAGAACGTGGTGCAGAACGAGCGCCAGGGTAAGCAGCAGTACTCAGGGTATCGGCTTGTGCTCGAGTGGAAGCCGACCGACGCCCTGACGGCGGTGTTGCGCGCGCAGCATGTGAACGCCGACCAGCAGATCTTCAGCTGGAAGGTCACGCCCGGTGTGACCACCTCACCTGGCAACTTCGGACCGTTGGCGAACGGATGGACGAGCCTTGGACAGATCCAGACGGCCTACGGTTTCAAGAATCTCGGCCAGTCCTCCAACTATCGGATCAGCGAAACCGACGTCCGTCCCCATGAGCATCTGGAGCACACGCCGGTCTCGCTCAATATCGACTACGACCTCGGCTTCGCGACCCTGACCTCGGTCACGGGCTACCTGGACGTGAGCCACTATCTGGTCCTCGACAACGACGCCTCGCCCGCCCCGATCCTGGGCGAGTACACCCGGACCTTCGACCAGCAGTACAGCCAGGAGTTTCGCCTGACGTCGAACGACGAAGGCCCGTTCACCTGGATCGCCGGCGCCTTCTACATGAAGGAATTCATCAAGACCGACGTGGATTTCGACGCCTCCGTCTGGCGCGGGAATCAGGCCGACCTGCTGCCCGACGCCCGCACGGTGGGCTACACCCGCGGCACGCGGAACGATCTCGAGACCTATGCGGCGTTCCTGCACACAACCTATGACATCACGGATAGTCTGCTGCTGACGGCCGCCGCCCGCTACACGCACGAGCGGAAGGACGTGACCTGGCGTTTCCGGACGCAGTACGACTTCCCGACCGATGCGCCGCGGACGAGCAAGGAATTCTACGACTGGTTCCGGGCGGTGACGAGCGGCAACCGCGGCAACGTCCTGTCTGTCGCCGATCCCTTGGGGTTGTCGGCTTCGAAGTCCTGGGGCGAGCTGACCTGGAAGGTCGGACTCGACTACAAGATCAACTCGCAGATGCTCGTCTACGGCCTGGTTTCGCGCGGGTTCAAAGGCGGCGCATTCCCGCCCACCAACAACACGGTCGGTGGCGTCCTCGACCCGAACGGTGACGTGATCGCCGTCGATCCAGAAACGGTCACCGACTATGAGGTCGGCTTCAAGGGGGACCTGATCCCCGGACGCCTACGCGTCAACGCAAGCGCCTTCTACTACGACTACCGGAACTACCAGACGAATCAGCTGGTGCCCGCGCTCGGCGTCCAGATCCTGAGCAATCTGCCGAAGGCCGAACTCTATGGCGCGGAGGTGGAAGTCAACGCGATCCCCGTGGAGAACCTGCTGGTCAATATCGGCCTCGGCGTGGTCGACACCAAGATCACGAAGTCCTCCGACCCCGCCCTGATCGGCAACAAGCTGCCGTTGGCCGAGGACTTCAATGTCAACGTTCTGGTGCGGTACGATCTTGAGACCAGTCTTGGCGCCTTCTCGCCGGAAGTCAGCGCCAAGTACGTGGGCAACTACTGGACGTCGAAGGAGAACGTCACGAAGCTGGGCGACTACATCCTCGTCAATGCCCGCATCGGCTGGAAAAGCCCTGGCGAGAAGTACTACGGCGCGCTTTGGGCAACCAATCTGTTCGACGAGGTCAACCCGATCGCGCTCGACGACCCGGATGAGTTCTGGGGCGCCAACAACGCCAACGTGAACCCCCACCGGCGCTACGGCCTCACGGTCGGAGTGCGCTTCTAGGCCGGGCAAGGTCCGCCCGACTCCGGTCGGGCGGACGTCCCGAGGGGCGACGAGCCGCGATGTCCGAAACATCCTGTCCTAAGTCAGATCGGACGGTGCTTCGTGTCGAGCGTTCGCGCCTTTTGCCGGCATGGTCGGGCGAGGGCGCGCCCTGACGAAGGCCGAGCCGGCGTTGAGTCCATTGTTTGTTGGCGCGTGACAGGAGACTTGGAATGCGCATCGGCGATATCGAATATCCTTCATTGGAAGGGGTCGTGAGTGAGCCGGAGTGGCAGACCCGGGTGGAGCTCGCGGCGCTGTACCGGCTGGCCGTGCAGATGGATTGGGATGATCTGTCGATCACCCACATCTCCGCCCGCGTCCCGGGAGAGCCGCACTACCTGATGAACCCCTCGGGTCTCCTGTTCGAGGAAGTCACGGCGTCGTCCCTCGTGAAGGTCGATCTGGACGGCCGCATCGTCGCTGACAGCCCCTTCGAGATTGTCGCCGGCGGCTGGTTTCCGATGAAGGCGGTTCACGAGGTCCGCGAGGACGCCAACTTCGTCGTCCATACCCACGACATCCATGGGATAGCGCTCTCGCTGCGGGAGGAGGGGCTCCTGCCGTTGACCCAGACGGTGGGCTTCATCCTCGGCGACGGGATCGCCTACCACGACTACGACGGCGTGGAGACCTATGCCGAGCGGGTCGCGGGGCTCCAGCAATCCCTGGGCGCAGCCAACTACATGATCCTTAGGAACCATGGCCTTCTCACCCTGGGGCTCAACGCGCGTCAGGCCTTCCGGCGCATGAACAGCCTCGTCCGCTCCTGCCGCATCCAGTTGCTGGCGGGTCGCGACAGGCTTGTGCCCATCGATGCGGTGATCCTGGCGACGTTCCGGGAGGAGCTCCGCCGGGCCCAGGGCAACGATCCATGGCCTGGCCTCCTGCGCCGGCTCGACCGGCTTGAACCGTCCTACCGCAGCTGACCGCGCCGTCTGGCGAACGGCCCGGCCACCAAGGCGGAGTCGGCCATGCCAAGGGCGATGCGAACCGAGGCCCCAACGGGGCCCGGCCCGCTGATCAAGGCGATCGGACGCCGCCGCCCGACGTTGCGCGGAACACGCTGGAACACCTCACGAAAGCCATGGCGCAGCCATGGCGTCGCCCGGAGCGCTCGACGCGCCCACAATGAAGGATGTGTCTGATGAACGGAGCCGAGTCGCTGGTTCGAAGCCTGCTCGCGAGCGGAGTGGACACCTGCTTCGCAAATCCCGGCACCAGCGAGATGCACTTCGTCGCCGCCCTGGATCAGATTCCCGGCATGCGGTGCGTGTTGGGGCTGTTCGAGGGCGTGGTCACCGGCGCCGCCGATGGCTACGGGCGGATGACGGACAAGCCAGCGGCCGTGCTTTTGCATTGCGGTCCCGGTTTGGCCAACGGCCTCGCCAACCTCCACAACGCCCGCCGCGCACGCACCCCCGTGGTCAACATCGTCGGCGACCAGGCGACCTACCACAGCCATCTTGATCCGCCGCTCGCGGCCGACGCTGAAGGTTGGGCGCGCCCGGTCTCGGCCTGGGTGCGAACCTCTACGACGCCGGACGCGGTCGGGGCCGATGCGGCCGCTGCCGTCCAGGCGTCCCTGGTCGAGCCCGGTGGCGTCGCCACGCTCATCCTCCCGTCGGACGTCTGTTGGGATCCCGGCGGCGTGGTCGCCGGGCCGATGGCCGTCGCTTCGGCGCCGAAGGTGGACCATCAGGCCCTGAGCGTCGCCGCCGACCTCCTCCGGAATGGCCGGCCCACCGTGATCTTCCTCGGCGGCAAGGCCCTGCGCGCGGCGCCGCTCGAAGTGGCCAACCGCATCGCCCGGGCCACGGGAGCCCGTCTGCTGACACCGTCGTCGAACGCTCGGGTCGAACGCGGCGCGGGACGTCATCCCGTGACGCGCATGCCATACCCCCTCGACCAGGCGATCGCCGCATTCGCGGGGACAGCCAATGTCATCCTCCTCGGCGCCCCGGCCCCCGTGGCCTTCTTCGCCTATCCCGGCAAGCCGCAGCATCCGATGCCGGCCTCGGCGATGGTCCATGTCCTGGCGCGTCCCGAGCACGATCTAACGGATGCTCTCGAACGTCTCGCGGACCTCCTCGGCGCCCGCGAGGCGGCCCCGCCGCTCGCCCGCGCCGTGGTCGAGCCTGCTGGCGGCGCGGTATCCTCGGAAGCCATCGCCCAGACCTTGACGGCGCTCCTGCCTGAGCACGCCATCGTGGTCGACGAAAGCATCACCGCGGGGCGCGCCTTCTTCCCCGGCATGGAGGCCGCCGCGCCACATGACTGGCTGCAGCTCACTGGAGGGGCGATCGGCGAGGGTATACCGCTGGCCGTTGGGGCCGCCGTCGGGGCGCCGGGTCGCCGGGTCGTGAACCTGCAGGCCGATGGCTCGGCCATGTACACGGCTCAGGGGCTGTGGACGCAGGCGCGCGAAGGTCTGGACGTCACCACCGTCATCCTCTCCAACCGAAAGTACGCGATCCTGCTCGGGGAGTTCGCCGCCGTCGGCGCAAGGCCCGGACAGGTGGCGCGCGATATGATGAGTCTCGAGAACCCGACGATCGACTGGGTCCGGTTCGGCGAGAGCCTGGGAGTGGAGTCGGCTCGCGCCGATACGATGGAGCGCTTTGCCGACCTGCTCTCCTCTTCGTTTTCGCGCCGAGGTCCCCAATTGATCGAGCTGGTGCTCCCGTGAGTCGCGCCGTGGCGGCCAGGGTGTCGGTCGCAGATGATCCCAGCACCGACGTGACCTGGTCTCGGCTTCGGCGGCCCGGCGTCCGTCACCCGTCCGAACTCGCCCTGTGCCGGATGCTTCGACAACATCGTCGCAGGCGTGGATCGGCGGGCTGCGCCCTCGCCAAGAGGCTCACCCGCGACCCGGCGGTGAAGGTGCGCCCGCTGGAGGCCGGCCAAGGCGCGGCCCGTCGCGGCGCCTCACCCGCACGTGTTTCGCCGTCCGTCGGGGATGGGCGCGCTCCGCCCAGCCTTGCGTCATGCCGTAACCCGCGTCCTGTCGTCGGAGGCGAAGGGGCTTCCACGGGGCGTGGGCTACGGAGATGCGAAAACGCAGGGCATACGGCGCAGCAAAAACTTGACGTAAGCCAGATTTACAGCACCCTGGACGGGCAGGGATCGCCGTCGGGGCGCCTGGGACGCGCCGCCATGCGCGAATTGTCGAGTGAACGCCAATGCAACAAGTGGATACGGTCGTTGTCGGCGCAGGGATCGTCGGCCTGACGGCCGCTGAAGCCCTCGGTCGGGCAGGCCGCGACGTCGTGGTGGTCGAGGCGTCCAGCCGCGTCGGAGGCCGGATCGTCCGGATGACCCGCGGCGGCGACGCATTGGAGGCGGGCGCCCAGGGCATCCACAACAACTACCGCGAAATGCATGCCTTGATCGCGCGACACGATCTCGCGGGGGACCTGCGTCCATCCTCAGGAAAGGTGCAGTATCTGGATCGCGGGGCCCAGCCACGAGTTTCCGGCGGAAACGCCGATCTGATGCGGATCCTGGGGGTGCGCGGGACGGCGGACCTGATCCAGTTCCGGACGCGTTACTTCACGTTCGCAAAGAAATTCCCGCAGTTCGAGATCAATCGCGACATCCCCGAGTACGACAATGTCCTTGCGAGCCAATCGTTCGGCTGGGCTGGGGAGCGGTTCCACGACTTCGTCCTTCGGCCGATGATCCACGCCATGTGCAACACGAGGCCGGATCAAACCAACCTCTACCATGTCATCAATTCGCTCCGGCTTCGGCTGACCACGACGATCCAGAGCCTTCGAACCGGCAATGTCACCTTGTGCGAGCGACTGGCGGAGAAGGCGCCGGTGATGTTGGAGGCGCCGGTCGAGCAGCTCCTGACCTCGAGGGGCCGGGTGGAGGGCGTCCAACTCGCGGACGGCCGGACGATCAAGGCTCGCCACGTGATCGTCGCCACGACGGTCGGCGCCGCGGGGCGCATCACCCCTGACGAATTCGGGCCCGCGAAGCACTTCCTCGAGAGTTTCACCTACAGCCCGATGCCGCTCGTCGTGCTGTTCCTGGATCGGCCGCGCCCGGAAGAGGCTTACGCCTTCATGGGCCACCACCATCACGACGCCATCTTCAACATGGCGATCGACCACGGGAAAAAGACGCCGTTCCTGGCGCCGAGTGGCAAGTCGATCATCACGGCCTGGCCCGCCTATCCGAACACCGCCTCGCAGCTGGCGAAGAGCGACTCGGAGATCATCGCCCAGGCGCTCGCCGACCTCGCGCCCCAACTCCCCGGTATCGCTGGGCAGGTCGAAGAGGCCCGCGTCATGCGACACGACTGGGCGGTTGCGCGGTACGGACCTGGCGCCCACCGCCGGATCATCGACTTCAAAGCCTATGCCCAGACCTTGCCCGGGGTCTCCTACGCCGGCAACGACTACGACGGCGTGCATATGGAAAGCGGCGTCCGGAGCGCCCTGCGGGCGGCGGAACGCAGCCTTCGCGACGCGTAGACGCCGTCGGCGATGGGTTCTTCGGACCTGGCGCGGCTTTGACGGTGGTCGAGAAATCCAGCGATCACTGTGACGAGGCGGCCCCCACATCCCACACGCTTGACTTAAACCGGACTAAAGTCAGAATTTGATGGTTCGGCTTGTGCTCCGCGGCTGATCCTTGGGAGGTAGACGTTGGTCATAGCCGTCGAACCGAAGACAAACAGGCCGGCCGCGTCAGCGGCGCGGAAAGCCTATTTCGGCTGGCGCGTGGTGGCGGCGCTGTTCATCTGCACCACCACCCTCATAGGGATGGCGATGTACGGCTTCATCGTCTTCACCGGTCCGCTTGCCAAACAGTTCGGATGGACGGCGTCCCAGTCGGGAACGCTTGTGTCGGCGATGTGGCTCGTGGGTCCCCTCGCGCTCCTGGCTGCGCCGGCGATCGAGAAGGTTGGGGCCTGGCGTCTGGTGGCCATGGGCATGCTCCTGCAGGCCTTGGCGCTCGGGTGCCTCGGCGGAGGACTGGTGTCCGAGTTCTGGCATCTCTACGCACTGCGGCTGGTCATGGGCGTGGGCAAGATCGCCGTGCTCACCGCCGCGCCCGTGATCGTGGCGCGGTGGTTCACCCGCAGGTTCTCGACGGCCATGGCGATCGTGTGGGCGGGCGGCGGAGCCGGCGGGATGCTCTCCCCCGCCGTGGAGCAGCTCGTCGCCCATGGCGGATGGCGTCAGGCCGCCCTGATCATCGCGGCGGGCCTCGTCGCCTGTTGGGCGGTGGCCGCGCTGCTGGCGCGGGGCGCCTCGGGTCCCGCAGACCTCGGCCTGGGGGCCGATGGCGACGCCCCTGCGCGGAGCGCGACCGTCGCGGCCCCCCGGACCGAGGCCAGGACGAGCTGGGCGTCGCTCGACCGCAAGGCCGCCGCCCTGATGTGTCTCGCCGTCATCGGCGCGGGCATGGCGGCGATCGCCTTGCAGTCGCAGGAGCTCGCCATGCTCTCGCGCGACGGCATGACGGGACGGGAGGCGGCGATGATCCTGGGCCTGACCGCCGCCGGAGGCCTTCTCGGCTCAATTGTGGCCGGCTGGGTGTTGGATCGCGTGCCGGCGATCTGGACGAGCGCCAGCATCGCGACGACCTATTACCTAGGCCTCCTGGCATTCGGCGCGGCTTCCGGCCCGAATGCGCTCTGGCTCGCCGCCGCAGCGGCGCTGGCCTGCGGCACGGCCCTGGGCGCCGGCGAGGTCCTCTGGATCACCCTGTTCAAGCACAGGTTCGGGGCTGCGCTGTTCGCCACCACCTATGGGATCTTCTACTTCAGCTTTCAGGTCGGCTTCGCAAGCGGCGGCTCCGCCGGGGGCTGGAGCCTCGACGAATTCGGACGCACTGGCCTGCTGACGCTCTGCGGGCTGCTGTACCTGCCTGCCGTCATACTCAGCATCCGTATGGGGAGCCACCTGCGGGCTGCGAGATGACGCCTGACCCGTCGGACGCCGAAGACCCTACGCCGCGTCCCCGGTCGCCGTCACAGGCCCGTAGCCGCAGGCGGCTCGAACGCATTCTCGGCGCAGCGGATACTCTGCTCCGCACCAGCAACATCGAAGACATCAGCCTGAACGACCTGGCGCGGGAGGCGGACATCCCGCCGGCGTCGGTCCACTACCTGTTCCCCTCGATGGTCTCGCTCCAGGCCGAATTGCGCCGACGCTACGATGCGGCGTTCTCGCGGATGCTCGTGGCCTTCCACGCCGAACTTGCGAAGCGTCCGGTCTCTACGTGGCAGGACTGGATAAGGCTCGAGGCCGCTCACGCGCGCGAGCACTACAACCTCCATCGGCCGGCCTGCGAAGTCCTTCTGGGCCCGCTGCTTCACAGAGAGAACGCGATGGCCAACCTGCGTGGCAACGCGGAGGTCGGCGCATCCAACCTGGAGACGCTGCGACGCCTTTTTGTGGTGCCGGACCTGCCGGGGCTCGAGGCCTGCTTCGCCCGCAGCTGCGCGATCATAGAGATGTTCTGGACGCGGTCCTACCTCGCCACCGGCACGATCGGCGACCTGGCCTTCGAACACTCGGTCAGGGCCGCGGTAGGCTATCTGCGGAATTTCCTGCCGGAGATCCTCGAACACCGTGCAGAGATCCCGGTCGGGTCCCGCAGCACCGCAGCGGGCGCCGCGCCGGACGTGCGGCCCTCGATCTCTGAAGGGTCAGCGTCGGCGGCGCGTGGGCGCTAGACGGCAGCCACCAGCTGGATCTCGACGAGGTAGCCGGAGACCAGTTCCGCACCCATGCAGGTGCGCTGCGGCCAATGCTGCGGCTCGTCTCCCATCCACGCCGCGTACAGCTCGTCGAAACGTGGCTTGTGGGACAGGTTCGCCAGATGAATGGTCGCAGACAGGATCCGCGTTTTGTCGCTGCCGACAGCCTCCAGCATGCTCTCCAGGCGGGCAAAGACGCTGTGCGTTTGCGCCTCGATCGAAGGCGACTTGTCCTCCGCGACCGTCGCGACCCAGGCCATGCCGTTGTAGATCGAGCCTGAGCTACGTCCTTTGATGCCCCACGTGTGGGGCAGGCGCTTGATCTCGGCCGACATGGGCTCTCCTTGCAACTCGCGGGCTATTCAATCTGACATAAGTCAAATTATGGGAAGTGGTCAACGCCCGCGTTCCAGCGGTCAGCGACGGGGCGATGCGTGGTGCGGCTGTCCCGTTCAGCGGCATGCACGGGTTGCGGCAGACCAGCCGGGATCAGGGGCGCGATTGAGCAGGAGCAAGGCTGCGTCGGTTCGGGACGAAGGTCCTGGCCTTGGTGCGTCGGCGTACCTGGGGGGCCCTCGTGCCGCCACCCTGGCGGCCGCTAGCCGAAGCGCAATGGCGGCCTCAGCTTGGCTCCGATACGCCGCGATTTCTTCCGGCGATCCGCAATGACCCGGTCCGAGACGAGATTGGTGAGGCGGCGCGGTGGCCAGTTCGGCTTCGGTCGCCGAACGAACCAGAGGCCGGTGTTCTCGGTGGCGCGTTCGAGGGTGATCTCGGCCAGGGTGAGGCCGTTGTGGGTTCCAAGGCCCATGCCATGGCCCCAGCACCCGACAGCATAGGCGATCCGGCGGTCGGCGGCCTGACCCACGTGCGGCGCCCAATCTGCAGTGATGCTGATGGGGCCGCCCCACGTCTGTGCCGTCCGCAGCCCATCGAGCCGCGGAAAGAACGCCGCGACGTGCTCGGCGCCCTCAAGCTTCAGACGCCAGTCGACTTCCGGCGTGAGGCTCCGATCCGTGGGGGCTCCGGCGTAGTAGCCGCCCACGTGCAGGATGCGGCCGTCCGCGGTGGGCGCGAAAGAGTAGAAGAGGTCGGATACGATGTTCAGGCCGCATCGCCGTCGCCATCCCGTCGCCTCCCATTGCTGCGCCGTCAGCGGTTCGGTGATCGTGCCCTTGATGATCAGCGGGCGCTGCTGGCGGGCGAGGCCCGCTTGTGCGGCGCCCGGGAGCAGATGCGTGTAGCCGTTGGTGGCGATCACCAGCTTCTCGCAGCGGACCTGGCCCATTCCCGTCTCGACCACGATCTGCGGGGCGCCGAGGTCGATGTGAGCAACGGGGCTGTGTTCGAAGATTTCGGCCCCCAGCCGCTTCGCGGCGGCCGCCAGGCCCCGGACGAACTTCAGGGGATTGAACTGACCCCCGCGCCGATCGTGGATTCCTGCGCCGAGGTAGGGACTGGCGAATTCCTCCTGCAGGCTCCCGGCCTCCATCGCCTGGAAGTGCTCCGCCTGGCCGATGCGTTCCAGAAACGCCATGTAGCGCTCGATGCTGGCAGGTCCTTCGACCTCCAGCGCCGCCTTCATGTAGCCGGTGGCGGCATAGTCGCAGTCGATCTGCTCGGCGGCCTGCAACGCCTCCATGAGCCTGATGCCGTTCGCCACGTATCGCCATGCCGCGCCGACGTTCTCGGCGCCGAACATCTTGATGTGATCGTCGTAGGACCCTCCGCCGAACTGGACGATCAATTGCCCTGCGTTGCGACCGCTGGCGCCGTACCCGACCACCTCGGCCTCGAGCACGCACACCCTGATGGCTGGATCCAGCTTGCGGAGGTGAAAGGCGGTGGACAGGCCGGTTACGCCGGCGCCGATGACGCATACGTCGTAGGGCCGCTCTCCGCGCAGCGGCTCCGAAGGCGCGTGGGGAGACGCCGCGTCGAACCAGTAGGAACGGTCACGATGCATGATCGATCTAACCGACGGCATCGTCGACCCCTCCAGGCGCCCGCGCGCCGTCTCATACTGTCGTTAGTCAGATATTTAGGCGGATGATTGCTCAGTCGCCTGCAGCCAACACCCGCTCGTCGAGGGATTACGCCGGATGGCGTCGGAGTGTAAAGCTGATTTGCGCCAGATTGCAGGGTCGCTTGGCGGGGCGCGATCGGACGCCTTCAGCCGGTGACGCGACTGGCCTCCGGTTCCGTCGTGCGCTTCGGAAGGTACTCGGGCAGGAAATTCCTGAGGTAGCCGAGGCTCGCCCGAAGCGACTCCTCCAGGGCTTCGTCGTCGATCCGGCCGCGGGTCAGGTATGATCGGGACCAGAAGAGATCCAGGATCTCGCCATTGTAGGAAAAGACCTCCTCCAGGCTGCCGGTATCCGGGACAACAAACGTCTTGCGGATCGCCGCGAGCAGCGAGGATCCCACCTGCCGGTTGTAGGTGATCCCCGCCAGACGGTTCTCCCGCGTCAGCAGCGGCCCTAGCAGCGCTTCGCACGCGGGCCGGCGGTCGTTGAACCAATCCCTCGCGCGACGAGCCGAACCCCGGACCACGTCCTGCCAGGAGGAGGCGTCGCGATGGTCCCGGAACTGGTTCGCGTAGTCGCTGAGCTCGCCGTCGAGCCGACGGCCGAGCTGGAGTTGGATCGCAGCGATGGTCGGGAAATGGTAATGGACCGACGCCTTGGAAACGCCGGCCACGTTCGCGATGTCCGAGTGACTCAGATCCTCGACGTTTACCGTCTTCAGCAGCTCATAGGCCGCGTCGAGGATGAGTTCATTCCGCCGTCGGCTGCGATCCTGCGACGGCTCGAGCGCGGCGCGCTGAGTCTCGCTGTTCCGTTGCTTGCGGTGCGACGATCTCGGTCGAACCACCGGGCCCGCATCTTCCCTCGCCCCGGCCATCAACGCCCCATCATTCCCATAAACCAAGAGGCCGCGAAGCCTTGCGCGCCGACGCAGCCGCGCGCCGCCCGGAGTCTAGCAACTGTCGCAAGTCAGTTCCACACCGCCAGGGCGTCCGGCCCGCGGCGGGGAAAGGAGAGCTGGCCGGAGCCAGCTCAAGTTCGGGGAGGATTGCCCTGCACATCGCGGCGCGGGCAGGGGCCAGATACGACTAGGGTTCGATAAGTCAAGCGAAGAACCCCAGAGAAGTGCGGGGATCGCCGCGATTTTGGGCGTGCATCTCGCATAAAAACCGTCATTAGTCGGAAAACGGAAGTGCCTCGGCGGCACAGGAAGGCATCGATGCGCGATCAACGGTTCGAGAGCATTTTTCAGGTGGCCTATGTGGTGGAGGACATCGATGCCGCGGTCACCCATTGGGCGCGGGTGCTTGGCGTCGGCCCCTTCTTCGTTGTTCGTCGCCAGCGATATGCGGAGTGCGTGTACAGGGGGCAGCCGACCGATCCGGAAGTAAGCCTGGCCTTCGCCTACTCGGGTGACCTCAATATCGAGCTGGTCCAGCTGCATGACGAGGCGCCGTCGGTGTTTCGCGACTACGTCACCGCCCACGGATACGGGCTGCAACATGTCGGCTGTTTCGCCGACGACATCGCCCAGGCCTCCAAGGACCTCGCCGCGGCAGGCGTACGGGAGCTGCAAAGGAACGTCAGCACCGCTGGCGTGGAGACGCGGTTCTTCGATACCGAGCTGCACCCGGGCGCGCAGTTGGAGCTGATCGCGGCGACGCCTGAGCTTCGCGGCCGATTTGCCGCGATGAAGGCTGCGGCGGAGACCTGGGACGGCCGTAAGGAATCCGCCTAGGCGCCTCGGCCATTGAAGGCCGAGGCCTGGCGATCCGACCCAGCGGAGGGATCGCGCTCCCATCCCACCTCGTCCAACGACGCGACATCAAACCAGATGGCCTTGGCCGATGTTGAGGAGTTGACGCCGCGCAAGACGCTGGGAGGAGGGCCGCTGGCGCGCCCGTCTTTACGAAGCGCGTGCACGCAATCGGCGGTTAGATCGGGTAGGGGCTCGGCAGGCCTCATCGGTTACGTCCGAACGACGTCGGCAGATTTCGATGTGGAGGATCTTATAGCCCTTCGTGGCCGTCTGCGGACTACGCTGGAGACGGACACGCCCGGTCTGGACGGCAGGCCGAACTTCCTCATCCTGAGCTGCGGTCTCGCCTGGGCTGCGGCGCGCGAAGCGCGGTCTGGATCGAACGGCTTCCCGGTGTCTGCTGCCCGCGAGGGCCGAGCTCCTCTGTTCGGGCTCAAGACCTGGCGCGGAGGAGATCCTCTGCTCGAAGCAAGCGGTCGATATGGTTGGCCGCGAGGGCGCACCAGCGGCAGGTTCGGCTCCAGGGCGAAGGCGATCGGCGAGCGTCGCTAGCCGGTCCCAGAGACCGAGCACGAAGAGGACGATGGCGTAGATGCCGAGCGCGACGCCGGGATCGCCCCACTCGACGCGCGTAAGGGTGTTGCGCCCCACGACGGCCCGCTCCCATCCCGGCGGCCGTCATCACCCGGCGACGGACGGCCGTGGAAATGTCGCGGCACAGGTGTCAGCGCCCGGCGGACGGGCAGCGGTAGGGCGGACTGAGCCTTGGACGCCTTCGTGGCGCACCAAAAGCGAGCGCCAAATGCGACAGGGCCGCGTTTATGGCGCCGTTTTTGGTGCGGGCGCTGTCCGTGCAGCCTTCGGGCTCCTCGTCATCCAGTCATTCGTGGAGACAGCCCGCATCAAGCCAGACTGCTTCCTCTGGACGCCGCGGCGCCGGATCGGGGGGTGATCGAAGCGCCGCAGCGCGATCATCCGGCAGAAGTAGGTCGCGGGCGCCCCCTAGAGCACGACCTCGATGAGCCGTGGTCCACGCGCCTTCATCGCGGTCGCGAATTGATCCTCGAAGGCCTCGACGGTCGTGACCCGTGAGGCCTCGACACCCATTCCGCCGGCAAGCTTCACCCAGTTGAGTTCGGGATTGTCCAGGTCGAGCATGGAGTGTGCAATCGGCCCGCCGTTCCCAGCGCCCACCCGCGCGAGCTCGATATTGAGGATCGCATAGGAGCGGTTGGCGAAAATCACGGTGGTGACGTCGAGGTTCTCGCGTGCCTGCGTCCAGAGCGCCTGCAAGGTGTACATGGCGCCGCCGTCGCCGTGGACGCAAACCACCTTGCGGTGCGGCGCCGCGACGGCAGCGCCAGTGGCCACCGGGATGCCCTGGCCGATCGAGCCGCCGGTGATCGACAGGTGATCGTGCGGAGCGGCGGTCGCGGTCGCTAGCGACGTGCCCATTCCGTTGGTGGTGGCTTCATCGGAGATGATGGCGCCCTCCGGCAAATGCCGCGCGATGACCTGTCCGACGCTAAATTGGTCCAGCTTCGGTTTGAGCGCGTCCGGCCTCTCGAGCTCCGCTACGAGGCTTGGCGCCTTCGGTGCCGAAATGGCTTCCGCAACGGCCTCCAACGCCAACGCGCCATCCTCGTCTGGCTGCGTCAGATACAGGATCTCGGCGCCATCAGGGGCGCACCAGCTCGGCTTCCCGGGATAGGCGAAGAAGGCCACAGGGGGCTTTGTGCCCACGAGCACGAGCTGTTCGACATCCTTGAGGAACTCGACGATCTGCTCGGCGAAGTAGGGGACCCGCTCGACCTGGACCCGACCCGCGCCGCGCTGGATTCGCGCCACGAAGGTGTCGCAAAGCAACCGGGCGCCGGATTTCGCAGCGATGCGGCCGGCGGCATGGAGGCCCCGTTCCTTGAGAACCTCGCCGCGCATCAGGATGGCCGTGCGTTTGCCGTTGGCCAGCGCCGCCGCGACCCGATCCACAGCGTCTTGGCTCGGCGGAGCCGCGACGGGCTGCGGAAGCGGCCGCGCTGGGCCCTCGGCGTCGCCCCAGGCGGTGTCGGCGGGCAAGATGAGTGTCGCAATCTGTCCCGGCGGTTGCCGCGCGGCGTGCACGGCCCGGGCTCCGTCCGCGGCCACAGTCTTGGCGCTGCGGGAAGAGTGCACCCACGCGGAGACAGGCCGCGCAAATCCCACGACGTCGGACGTCAGGGGCGCATCGAACTGGCCGTGGTAGGTCGCATGGTCGCCCACGATGTTGACGATCGGCGTCGCGGCGCGTCTTGCATTGTGCAGATTGGCGAGACCGTTCGCCAGGCCGGGGCCCAGGTGGAGCAGCGTGCACGCGGGCTTTTCCGCGATCCGCCCGTAGCCATCGGCCATGCCGGTCACCGCGCCTTCGAAGAGCCCAAGCACCGCCCGCATTCCCTCGACCTTGTCGAGCGCCGCCACGAAATGCATTTCCGACGTGCCTGGATTGGAAAAGCAGACCTCGACGTCCGACGCGACCAAGGTCTGGACCAGGGACTCCGCCCCGTTGATCTTATTTTCAGGCATGGATCTCTCGAGGGATGGCTGACTTGGTTTGAGACGGGCGACTGAGACGGGCGACACGCGGGGCCGCCAGCGGGGCGGGCAGGCGACGCGCCTTTGGCTAAAGACGCCAAGATGAGGCGGCCTTCGCCGCGATCATCATGATCGGGATGTTTGGGTGCCCAGAGATGAGGTGAGGCATCACCGACGCGTCCGCGATGCTGAGCGCCTCGACCCCATGGACATTGAGGGAGGGGTCCACGACCCCTGTCTCGGCGCTCGGGCTCATCCTGCAGGTGCAGGCCGGGTGAAACTGTTGCGTCGCCCTGGCGCGGATGAATTCGTCGAGATCGGCGTCGCGCCGCAACGGCTGCTTTGGGAAGACGAGCGCCTGCCGGAACGGCGCCAGTTCCGGCGAGTCCCCCAGCGCCAGCGCCCGCTTTAGACCTTCGCGCATTGAGACGAGATCCTCGGAGGCCGAGAGCGAATTGTAGATGATGCGCGGCCGATCCTGCGGATTGTCCGATCGCAGGAGGATCTCGCCGCGGCTCTTTTGGGCCACCAGCTGCGTTCGTATGCCAAAGCCATCCTCCGCCGGGCGCCAGGGGAACCACCGGTCCGCGCCACCGCCCGGGAGCTGCATCAGGTATTCGATGTCCGGGCGCGGCAGGTCCGGCCGGGTGCTGGTGAAGCCAAGAATGGTGCGGGGGAGCGATGAGGCTGGCCCGCTGCCGAGGAGGGCGGCCCGCGCGAAGTTGAGCGCCGCCCTGTCGATCCTCAGGGAGGCCAGAAACTCACCCATGTCCTTACGAGACCAGAAGGTCTGGACCGCGAGATGGTCTTCGAGGCCCTTGCCGACCGGCAGGTCGGCGACCGGTCGGACGCCCATGGCGCTCAAATGGCCGGCGGGACCGATCCCCGACAGCATCAGGAGGTGTGGGGTGTTTACGGCGCCGAGGCTCAGCACGGTCCGGACGCCGCTCCGGGCGCGCCGAAGCCGCCCGCCGGCAAGGTATTCGACGCCGACGACGCGCGTCCTGTCGAGGAGCAGGCGCGTGGCGAGGGCCCCGGTCCTGACGGTGAGATTGGGCCGCCTCAGCGCGGGCCGCAGGAACTCCCGGGCCGAGGACGAGCGCCGGCCGTTGCGGACGGAGTACTGCAGCGGTGCGAAGGCGCCGCGCGCCGCCCCGTTGTGGTCATCGGTGACCGCGTAGCCCTGCGCCTTCAGCGCGTCGAACCAGGCTTTGAAAATCGGGTCTCGCGCCGGCGGGATCGCGGCGCCGATTTCGCCTCTTTTGCCGCGGAGCGGATCGTCGCCACCGGTCCAGCGCTCCACGTCCTGAAAGAACGGAACGACGTCTCGGAACGCCCAACCCGTCGCGCCTTCCGCGGCCCAGCCGTCATAGTCTTCGGGCAGGCCATGCGTGTGGGCGAGGAAGTTGATCGAGGAGGTGCCGCCGATGACCTTTCCATGGGGCACCACCTGAGGACGCCCCTTGAGCTCCGGGTCTGGCTCCGAAATGTCGGGCCATTGGTGGCGTCCTGCGCGGAGCATGAGGGGTGCGCCCACCGGCATGGCGATGAGCGGGTCCCGATCCCAATCGCCAGCCTCCAGAAGGAGAACTTTGAGGTCCCGGTTGGCGCTCAGGCGATTGGCCAGGACGCAACCTGCCGAGCCCGCCCCGACGATGATGACGTCGAATGTCTCCGTCATCGCGGCCCCAAATCTGCCCTAAGTCTGATTGTGGTCATGGCCCGGTCTCGGTGTGGTGCTCAATTGCGGGAGAGGTGCGGCCTGCGCACGCGCGGACGTCGCGTCGGTCTGGCCTAGTCCTTGTAGGTCGGGTCCAGCCTGTCGAGCTTGCGCAGAAGCCCTGGCCACGCGTCATTTCCTTGCGCCCGCCGCAGCTCCTGTTGGAAGTCGCGGGTCACGTCCTTCGGGATCTGGATCAGGCCTTCGCGACCGGCCAGGACCTGGATCATGCAAGCCTCGCGAAGGTTGTTCATGATCAGAAAGGCGCTGCGCGCCGTCGGCCCCAGGGCCAGCAAACCGTGATTGTGGAGGATCATCTGGTAGGCGCCGCCGAGAGAGGCCTGCAGCCCAGGGATCCGTTCCGCGTAGGTCTCGACGCCATCGTAGTCGTGGTAGGCGACGCCGGCCGCAAGGGCGAAGCACGCCGGCTGGGAGATCGGGAGCAGGCGCTCGCGCCGCGCGGACATCGCCGCGCCGTAGCGTTCGTGCAGGTGGATCACATAGTTCGCGTCGTCACGTGCGGCGTGCACGGCCTTCATCGGGAACCAGCCGCCGTCGACGATGCCAAATGGCGTCTCGGACACGATCTCGCCTTCGAGCGTGATCTTCACCAGAGAGGAGGCGGTGATTTCCTCGAAGAGGAATCCCTTCGGATTGAAGAGGTAGTGCGGGTCACCCGGCACGCGCGCCGACAGATGGGTGATGGACAGGGTGTCCCAGCCCATCAGGACCGTCAGCCGATAGAGCGCCGCCAATTCGACGCGGGCCTGCCACTCCGCGTCGCTCACCTGTCCGCGGAGCGCGGGGTAATGGGTGTCACCAAGCTGCATACCAAGACTCCCCGGCCCGTGTCCGCCGCGCGAGGCTGTCGTCCCTCGGAAGAGCCACTCTCCTAGAGACAATTGGGCTAACGTCAAGTTCTGGGCGGAGTGTGCGCCATGGTGCGCCCATCGCCAGGCCTCGCGACACGCGTCCGGCCCCGGTCCTGACCGGCGTCTTCCAGAACTAGGGCAGGACGTTCCGGCCGCGAGCTCAGGCCGGAGCCCACGACCGGGGGACACGCGGCTGTCACTCGAGTTGGTCCGGGGGCCGGCTCAGCCTATTGCGGCGGGCGGCCCGTCCAAAGGCTGGCGGCCTTGGCCGCCATCATCATGATGACGACGTTGGGATTTCCCGAGACCAGGCGCGGCATCGCCGAGGCGTCGACCACATAGAGGCCATCGACACCGCGCACGCTGAGGTCCGGATTGAGAACCGCGTCCGGCCCGCCTCCCATCCTGCAGGTCGAGGCGGGGTGAAACTGCTGGCTGGCGCTCGACCGCAGGAAGGCGTCGATCTCGGCGTCGTCCTGCGGCGCCGTCTTCGGGTAGACGAGCTTGCCCCGGAAGGGCGCGAGCTCGGGCGCGTGAACCAGTTCCCAGAGACGCTTGTAGGCCGCGCGGAGTTTGGGCAGGTCGCCGGGGGCCGACAGGGAATTGTAGCGTATGAGCGGCCGCTCGTTCGGGTCTGCCGACTTGAGGCGGACTTCGCCCAGGCTCTCCTGGCCCGTCAAATAGGCTTTGACGCCGAATCCGTCGCGGAACGGCGCTGTCAGGCCGGGGAACCAGTAGGAGGAGGCGCCTGGCAATTGCAAGAGCAGCTCCAGGTCAGGCTGGGGCAGGCCGGGCTCGCTCTTCACATAGGCCAGGAACACGGCCGGGAGGGTCGTCGCCGGCCCCCGGCCGAGGAAGTAGGCCGCCAACATGGCCATTCCAATGCGATCGAGGCGCATCAGACGCCCAAAGGCGCTTGGCGGCCCCTGACGCGACCACGTCATGGCGAACCCGAGATGGTCTTCGAGATGCTGCCCGACAGGCAGATCCACGGCCGGCTTGATCCCCATTTGGCGCAGGTGGTCGGCCGGGCCGATACCCGACAGCATCAACAGGTGCGGGGTATTGATCGCCCCCAGGCAAAGCACCGTGCGCTCCGCGCTGCGGGCCACTTCGCGGCGGCCGTCCCGTACATACTCCACGCCGACGATTTTCAGCCCGTCGCGCAGCAGGCGCGTCGCAAAGGCGCCGGTCCTCACCGTCAGGTTCGGACGTTTCAGGGCCGGCCGGAGGAAGACCCGCGCGGAGGAGGCGCGGCGTCCGTTCTTGACGGTGTACTGGTTGAGACCGACACCTTCCGGGTGCTCGCCGTTGAAATCCTCGGTCAGCCTGTAGCCCAGCCGCGCGGCCGCCTGACGCCACGCTGGGAAGATCGGATCGTCGCTGGTCGGTGCGCGTGCGCCGAGTTCCCCGTGGCCGCCTCGCCAGGCATCTTCACCGCCTTCCCAGGTCTCGATGCTCTTGAAGAAGGGCAGGTTCTCTTCGAAGCTCCAGCCCTTCGCGCCGGCGGCCACCCAGCGGGCGTAGTCGTGCGGATGGCCCCGGGTGTGGGCCATGTAGTTGATCGAAGACGTCCCGCCGATGACCTTGCCATGCGGGATGATCTGCGGCCGGCCACCCAGTTCGGGGTCCGGCTCGGAGACGTCTGCCCAGTCGTAGAGATTTCGCTGGGTCATGAGCGGCGCGGCCATGGGCAACGAGACCAGGGGGCTGCGATCCCAGCCGCCGGCCTCGAGGAGCAGCACACGCCGGGTCCGGTCGGCGGAGAGGCGATTGGCCAGGACGCACCCGGCCGAGCCCGCGCCGACGATGATGATGTCGAAGGTCTGATCCAATTGTCCGCCCCCGCAGCGAGCCTAGGCGGCCTGAACGTCAAAATCCGGCACGCGGCCGGCGCGCTCGAGCAAGCGCTGGCGCTCTGGGCCAGGGACGAGCGATCCGCCTGTCGTCCAGAGGACGTGATTGGCGTTTGCGAGGCGCCCGAGGAGTCCCGCCCTCTCCAGATAAGCCTGTCCCGCCGGCGTGCCGAGGACGTGGTGCGGTCCAGCGAACGCGGCGGCCGCGGAAGGCTCGACGGTCAGCCCCATGGCCTCGTGGCCGGCGCGGAACAGCGCGAAGAGCTGGTCGTCGGTGACGGTATAGATCCCGTCGAGCTGGTCGCGCATCAGGGGCGCGACGAGCATGGAGGCTTGGCCCACCGCCAGGCCGTCGGCTTCCGTCCTGTTGGTCAGGCCGACGTCGTACACGGAGACCGGAGCCTCGCCCGACAGCAGCTGGACGAGCATGCACGGCGCCTGCACCGGCTCGGCGAAGATGCAGTGGACGTTGCGCCCGAAGAGGCGGCGGAGCCCGTAGGTCACGCCACCCGGCGCGCCGCCCACCCCGCACGGGATGTAGACGAAGAGCGGATGCTGGTCGTCGACCTGAAGACCTTGCTCGGCGAACTGATGCGCCAGTTCGCGCCCCGCCGCCGCGTAGCCAACGAACAGGTCGATCGAGCGTTCATCGTCGACGAAATGCGCGAAGGGGTCGGCCTCAGCCGCGCGCCGTCCGTTCTCGACCGCCTGGGCGTAGTCGCCGGCGTGTTCGACCACGATGGCGCCGTGGTCGCGCAGGCGTTGCTTCTTCCAGGCCTTGGCGTCGCTCGACATGTGCACGACCGCCTTGAAGCCGAGCGCCGCGGCGATCAGGCCGATGCCCATTCCAAGGTTGCCGGTGCTGCCGACCACGACGGTATAGCGCGCGAAGCGCGTTCTGCAGGACGGGCTCGCCAGGTCCGCCAGATCGAGCCCGGGCTCGATGAGCCTCTCCTGGAGCGCGACCTTCTCGGCGAAGGCGATCACCTCGTGGAAGCCGCCCCGCGCCTTGATGGACCCGGCGATCGGCAGCTGGTGATCGGCTTTGATCCACAAGCGTCCCACCGGCAATGAGATCGGCGGGAGCCTTGCGGCGAGCCGCGACGCGTCGAGGAGCGGCGAACGGAGCGGATCGCCAGCGTCCCCGAGGACGGGGAAAAGGACTTTCAGCAGGCCTTGCGCACGCCGAAGCCGGTCTTCGGCCTCGTCGATCACATCGAGCGCGTTGGGGGCGGCGCTGCCCGCCTGCGGGTTGGCCCAGAAGCAGGGCTGGGCCGCGCGCACCTTCTCCACCAAATCCCGGTCAGCCGTGCGTTCGAACATTCCAAATCCCTGACACTCTGTGGTCTGCGCATACGGCCGGGGGCCCGTGCGCCCCGCTCACGCCGCTAGGCGGCCCTGGATTCCGCGGCATCGACCTCGGCTAGCAGGTCGTCGATGGCCGAGAACGCTTCCGGTTCCCACATCATGACGGGATGCCCCGTGTCCGGAATGATGTGCAGCTTGGCGTTGCGGCGTCCGGCGACCATGCGCTCCACGATCTCCGGGGTGATGTAATCGGAGTTCTCGCCACGCAGCACGGCGATCGGGACGTCGGGGAGCCGCTCATATTCGGCCCAGAATGTCGGACGCTCCCGGGCCGTTCGGCGCAGCCCTTCGTTGGTGAGCTGATCGAAGTCGCGGACATAAAGGCCGTCTGCCGTCAGGCGATAGTTCCGGTACAGCAGGCGTTGGAAGGCCGCCTCGTCCATCAAGGGGAAGGCCTCTTCATACTGGGCCTTCAGGCGGGACATGGCTTCGTCGGCGGATAGCTCGTCGCCGCCTGAGAACTTCTTCATCCGGTGGCCCGATGCGGCGACCGTTTCCGGCGCCGAATCATTGAAGACGACCCCGGCCACCCGCTCAGGCAAGCGCGCCCCAAGATCCATGGTGAGTTGAGCGCCGAGGGCGACGCCAACGAAGACGGCTCGACGGACCCCCTCAGCGTCCATGAGCGTGACGACGTCTTCAGCCAGACGCTCGAAGTCATAGTCGTTTGCGTCCGTCGAGCGTCCCGAGCGCCCGCGGCCCCGCAGATCCGGCGTCAGGACACGCCGGCGGGGCGCCAAGTGCGCCGCCAGTTCCTCGAAGTCCTTGGCGGTCCGCCAATAGCCGTGCAGGCAGACGACCGGCGTCGTGGCGGCAACGTCGCCATAGACCCGGTAGTAGAGGCTCAGATTCGGTGCAGCCTGGAGTTGGCGTTCGGCGTAGCCTTCCGTGTTCACGACGTTCGTCCCCTTGCTGCACGTGCGCTGCACCCGATCCACCTCGCCCGATCCGCGGCCACGCGGCGGATCGCGAGGGACAATCAGACTAACGTCAACTTATCGCGAGAACATCTCGATCCGCAATGGGCGATAAGCGATAGGGAGGATGCGCTCGAAGGACCGATCCGCCTTGGTCGTGTTGCGCGCCGCGGAGCAGAAGGCGCGCCTGCTGCCTGGAAGCCGCTGGGCGCCATCTGGCCACTCGAGTTCCAACGCTGACGACGTCGATCTCCCCTTAAACGCGCCGCAGCGACCTGGGCAATATCTGATGTTAGTCACTTATGGCCTGGATTTGCGCGGCTGTTCCGTGCCACCAAGCGGCATAAGGGACCGATGGATGAAGACTCGCCTCGTTGAAGCGCGGGCGGTCACGACCCAGCCCGGCTTATCGGCCCGTCCCTTCCGAGCGCAATGGAGGTCCGATGCTGCACGATGTCGCCACTGATCCCTATGCCGTTCCCGACGACCTCGCCGAGCGGATCGACGCGTTGGACCTGCGCCAGAACGTGCGCGACCTGGTGGACCACGGCTACACCATCATCCAGGACCCGGTCGCGCACGCCCTGACCGACCGCGTGCGCGAAGGGATCCTTCGGCTGTCCAACGAAGACGAGGGCGGGGTCTTGAATGCGCGCGGCGCGGGTTTGCTGCTGGGCCGGGACCCGGTCTTCGCCGAGGCGGTGAGGGTCCCGAGCTTGTTGGTCATGGCGGAATACCTGCTGGGGCGCGGCATGTTGATCAGCCAGCTCCTCGGCACGATCCGCCGGCAGGGCGGGGCGGCCGCGGGGCTGCATGCCGACAACAGCTGGTTCCCCGAACCTTTCCCGCCCTGGGAGATCATGTGTACCGCCTGTTGGGTGACGGACGAGTTCGCGGCGGACACGGGCCCAACCCTGATCATGCCGGGGACTCACAAGCATCGGCGCCATCCGCCGCGCGAAGTCCGCGACAGCCTCGAAGGCGCCCAGCCGATCGTTGCGCCAAAGGGATCGCTCTGCCTCTGGAATGGCTCGGTCTGGCACGGCAACTATGCGCGGACGCGGCCGGGCGAGAGGGTCGTGCTGCACATGACCTACACGCGGATCGGGTTTGAGCCGGTCGAGGACTACAGCCACCTCGACAACGCCTGGCTCGCCGGTCAGCCGTTCGAGATGGCCGACCTGCTCGGCCGCAAGCTGTTCTTCGGCAGCACCACGCCTACGAGCGGCAGCCCCGACCCGGCGCTGTTGGAGCGCACCTATCAGCTGGTCCATGGCCCCGAGGGCTACTGACGCCCGAAGTCCGGATATTCCGGGCGGCGCGCGTGCCTGACCCACAAGGCCTTCGTGACCCTGCGCGAATTGCGCCGCCAGGCTGAGGCCAGAACTAGCACGCGCGTGTCCCGCGCGCAGGCGCCGGATCTGGCGACGATGCAGCTCGCGTCCTCGAATGCCCAGGCGGCCTCGACGCTCACTCCAACCCGTTCGGACGTGTCGGCCCGGGAATGTCCGACCTGGTCCGTCCAACCGCTTCGCTCTCGACACGAGGGCAGCGGACCCCTCCCAGAATGCGTCCGTAGTCATGTTGTGGACATTTCGGCGTGTCGCAGTCAGCCGCCCGAAGAGCGTCATACCATTGATCTAGCGAAGCAAATATAAAAGTGTCGCAATGAGCCAGGATCTCGCATTGACACAAAATCTGACTTGGGTTCAAAACTGCTGATCAAGCGGCGTTTGCTGTGAGGGGAAGCATGCAAGTTCGGGCGAAGCTGGTTTGCGGCGTGAGCGCCGGGGTTCTTCTGGCGGGGCTGGGATCGGTCGCGCAGGCGGCTGACCAGGCAGCGACTTCGGTGGACTCCACGCAGCTTGAGGAGTTGGTCGTCACGGCGCAGCGCCGGACGGAGACGTCGCAGACGGTTCCGATCTCGATCACCGTGCTCAGCGGCGAGGCGCTGCGCGGGCGTGTGCGCACCAGTGGCGAGATCACTCAGATGGTCCCGAACATCCAGCTGGGCGCCCCGATCGGCTTCGGAACCCCGCGGACCGGCATTCGCGGCGTCTCGCAGAGCGACTACAATCCGAACGCCACGACATCGAACATGCTGTACTTCGACGACGTGCCGCTCGATGCGCCAATCGCGCAAGGCTCCCCGATCTGGGATCTCGAGCGGGTGGAGGTTCTGCGGGGGCCGCAGGGGACGCTGTTCGGCCGCAACGCGACCGGCGGCGCCGTGCGGTTCATCTCCGCGATGCCGAAGAATGAGGCGGAGGGCTATGCCGAGGTGGGCTACGGCGCCCACGACCTCAGGGAGAGCCGCGGCGCCTATGGCGGCCCAATTACCGACACCCTCAAGGCCCGGGTCTCGTACACGTTCCGCGACTTCGGCGGCGACATCGACAACGTCGTGCTGCAGACCAAGCAGGGAAGGCAGAAATACGCCGGGTTCCGCGGCATCCTCGACTGGCAGCCCACCGAGGAGCTAAGGGTCGTCCTGCGCGCCCAGCACCTGAATGGCGACCAGGACGTCCTGTCATGGAAGGTCTCGCCGGGCCTGACCAACTCGCCCGGCAACTTCGGCCCCCTGATCAATTACCCCAGCCTGGCTGCGCTGCAGGCGGCCTACGGGTTCAAGAACCTGGGTCATGCCTCGGACTACGAGGTCAGCGAAACCGATGTTCCGGTCAATGAACACCTCGAACACACGCCAATCAGCCTGAACGTCGACTACGACCTCGGCTTTGCGACGCTGACGTCCGTCTCAGGGTATCTGAACGTCAACCAGTACCTGATCTACGACAACGATGCGACGCCCGCGCCGATCCTGAACGAGTACGACCGGAGCTTCGCCCAGCAGTGGTCGCAGGAGTTCCGGCTGACCTCCCCGGACGAGGGCCGCTTCAAGTGGATCGCCGGCGTCTTCTACATGAAGGAGAAGATCAAGGCGGATCTCGACTTCGACGCGACCGCCTGGCTGACGACGACCGCGGACTCGCCCTTTGCCGGCCTGAACACGCTGGGCATCACGCGCGGCACCCGCACGCATTTGCGGACCTGGGCGGCGTTCCTGCACACGACCTACGACATCACCCCCGATCTGAAGCTGACCGCCGCGGCCCGCTACACGGACGAGCGCCGGCGCCTGGACTATAACTTTGCCTCCTTCTGGGATTTCCCGACCGCCGTGCCGGGGACGTCGGCCCAGGCGTTCGACTGGATCAGGGCTGTGAACAGCGGAAACCGTGGCACGCTGGTCTTCGCGCAGGATCCGGCCCACGCCAGCGCTTCAAAGTCCTGGGACAACGTCAGCTGGAAGGTGGGGCTCGACTACCGCCTGGGCGGTGTCGGAATGGTGTACGGCCTGGTGTCCCGCGGCTTCAAGGGCGGGGCGTTCCCCCCAGGCGCGACCGCACTCGGCGACATCCTGACACCCGACGGCTCGAAGATCCTGTCCGTGGATCCGGAGATCGTCACCGACTACGAAGTGGGCTTCAAAGGCGACATCATTCCGGGAAAGCTCCGGTTCAACGCCAGCGCCTTCTATTACGACTACAAGAACTTCCAGACCAACCAGCTCTTCCCCGCCCTCAGCGTCCAGATCCTGAGCAACCTGCCGAAGGCTGAACTCTATGGTGTCGAGGCCGAAATCACAGCAAAGCCGATCGAGAACCTGACGATTAATGTCGGCGCCGGCGCCGTGCACACGAAGATCACGAAGGCCGATGATCCTTCCCTGGTGGGCCACAAGCTGCCGCTCGCCGAGGATTTCAACTGGAATGCGCTGGTGCGCTACGACATCCCGACGTCGATCGGCACCTTCTCGCCCGAGGTCAGCGCCAAGCGCACCGGAAACTACTATTCGTCCAAGGAGAACGCGCTCGAGCTTGGCGACTACACGCTGATCAATGCCCGCATCGGCTACGAGAGCCCCAACGGTAAGTATTACGGCGCGATCTGGGGCACGAACCTCGGTGACGTCATGCGGGCCATCGCCGTCGACGACCCAAGTGAGTTCTTCGGCAGCACCCTGTCCAATGTCAACGAGCACCGGCGTTATGGCATTACCGTCGGCGCGCGCTTCTGAGGCGACCTCTCGAGACCAATCCGGGGACTCGTGAGTCTACCGATGAAGATGGTCGACATCCGATAACCTCCTGGAGGGCAGGCTTCGGAAGCGGCGTGGAGGATCCGGGTCGAGTGGCGGCGGCCTGCCCTGGCCGAGCTCGGACACCAGTAACGGTCGCGCGTGCGCGTGGCCGTTATCGGCCGGAGAGCGCGATAGCTGAGACGGGGTGCGCCTCGGCAGTGCAGCCGCTAACGACGACCAGCTGAGTCCGACGGCCGCGCATCAGCCGGGGAGGCCGGGTTTAAGCTGTCGGGGGAGCCCTGGGCGCCTCAGCCGCATCATGTCCCGCCTTGCGCCGCGTCGGGAGGAACTCGGGGAGGAAGTTGCGCAAATATCCCAGGCTCGCCCGAAGCGACTCCTCCAGGGCGCGGTCGTCGATGTGGCCCTGGGTCAGGTAGGACCTGGACCAGAAGAGATCGATGATCTCGCCGTTGTAAGCAAAGACCTCTTCCAGGTGAGGTTGCTCGGGAATCTCGAACCGGCGCTTCAGGCCCTTGAGGATCGTTGCGCCGACCTGGGTATTGTACTCGATGCCCGCGAGGCGGTTTTCGCGGGTCATGAGAGGACCCAGCAGGGTTTCGCAAGCCGGCCGGTGCGCATTGAACCAATCGCGGGCGCTCGGCCCGCCAATCCGCATCAGCTGCTGCCAACTCACGTCGCCGTCAGGCAGGGGAACCCTGGCGATGTGCCGCGAGCATTCCGCGTCGTATCGCCGTCCGAGCGCGAGCTGTACCGACGCGATGGTCGGGAAGTGATAGTGGACCGAGGCTTTTGACGCCCCGGCGACCTCGGCGATATCGGAGTGACTGAGGTCTTCGATGTTCACCGTCTCGAGCAGTTGGGCGGCTGCATCAAGGATCTCCTCATTGCGGCGCCGGCTCCGATCCTGGGCGGGCTCCAGCCTCGTGCGCTGAAGGTCAACGGTCCTCTGCTTGCGATGGGTGGATTTTGGCCGGACCCTCGTCAGCCTCGCGGGCGCATTGTCTTGGGTCACGAAGAGCCGCCTGTCCCTTTATTGTCCAATCTCTCGCCGAAGCGCGGTCATAGGAGGTAGGGTATATTCGGCTAACGTTCAATCTGGGCTCGCCGCACTCTCGTGCATGAGCCGCCAGACCGCTTCCGCGACGCGCGCCGCGCGACTTCCCGTGGCCTGCCTGGGCGAAACTCCTAGGCGCTGCAGAACCTGGCGGGCCGCGATCTGGCGCGGGTTACGCGGTGGCGGCGACGGCCACGGGCGCCCGCATCTTCGCGGAAATGCCCAGGAGCACCGCTCCCGCGACGACGAAACCGGCGGCCACGAGGATCATGGCCTTGTATCCTCCGAGCCCGATGATCGGGCCCGCAACAAGGCCGATGACGACGCCCGCGGCGCCGATGACCCCGCCGGCCGCGACGAAGAGGCGGTTGGTTGCGTCCACCTTTCGGACGACAGCCAAATATGCCGGCTGCGCGAGGCCGAAGCCGAACGAGAACATCATGTTGCAAGCGATATACGCGATGTCGCCATCCAGCTGCAGCACGACGAAGGCCAGCAACAGGATCAGGGAGCCGGCGGCGATCGGAACCCGCTCGCTGGCTCGGCCGCCCAGCCAAGCAACCAGGCCGGAGCTCGCGACATTCGCGACCGACCCTAGGCCCAGCGCCAGACCGATCGCGCCGTGGGCCATTCCGCGCGCGGCCCCGATGCGTTCGACGAAATACCAGAACCCCAGGAGGCCGGCCGTGAAAAGGCCGAGCGCGACGAGCGCCACCGCGCAGGGGAGGGCGGCGCGCCAGGGAATTGCCGACGCAACCGGATCTTGCCGAGCGGAAGGGACTTCCGCGCTGCGGCCCCGGGTCGGCAGCCACATCGCCGCTATGCCGGCGCTCGCCGTCACAATGGCCAGCGAGATGAACATGCCATAGGCGCCGGCGCGCGGAACGACGTAGCTCGCCAGCAGGATCTGCATGCCCGCAGCGATCACGCTCTGCACGACGATCGACACTGCGAAGGCGCGTTCAGGATTGCGGTTGTCGCCGAGAGCCGCGAACACCGGCGCGGCGACCGCGCCTTGCGCCGCACCGATCAGCGCAAAAAGGATGAGCAGCCACGTGCCCTGCGACGTCACGGCCCCAAGCGCCATGAGGGCAACGCACGAGATCACCGCGATCAGGCTTGTGTAGCGCCAGTTGACCCGGCGGATCCACAGTGGGGCCGTCAGGCTGCTGAGACTGGAAAAGCCGATGTAGACGGCGCCGATCTGGCCGAGCGCGCCATCGCCCAGGTGGTAGCCGTCGGCCAATGCCCCCAGGACGATCGGCTGGACGTTCACGACCAGGTTGCCGACGCCGGAGAGGTAGGCCGCGGCCAGGACGGCGGACATGGCGTCCACAGACGATCTTGCGGGGCGGAGTGGCTGCATCGGTCGTCGGGTCCCTCCGCGAGGGCGAACACGCGGCCCTCACAGTCATCGACAGTGGTCGGACGGCGCGGTGGTCAGGAGGCGAGGGCGCGTTGGGCGGCGCGTTGCGCGCTGAGGATCCCGGCTTCCATATGCAGGAAGTTGTAGTCGGTCCCCGCGAAGGAAATGCCCTTCAAACCTGCGGCGTACGCTTTGAAGTCCAGCACTTTCCTGACGCTGCCGGTGGGATACCGGCCGACCGCCCAGTTGTGACGCACCACGGTTGCGTGGGCGATCCAGCCCCGGATCCCGGGAACGAACGCTTCCACGTCGGCCAGCGCCTGCTGGATGATTTCGTCGTCTGTCTTCTTCATCAGCTCCACGGTCTGGGGGAACGTGGGCCATGCCGAGATGATCGCGTTTCCACTCGGCGCGAGGTGCGGGGTCTTGCGGACATGGTTCATGGCCATGTTGAAAGCAGCGTCCCGGTTGGGATGGCCGTAGAACCGCACCGCTTCCTTCTCGATGGGCCGATCGAGGAAGAAGAAGGGCAGGGGCAGTCCGACGTGGGGGAAGTCGGTCAAATAGCTTTTCGCCGGTTGGAACTCGTCCGTGAGCATCCGCCCCGCCGCCCCGGCCGTTGTGGTTACGATGACGTGCTTCGCCTTGAACGTTCGTCCGTCGGCAAGTTGGACTCCATCCACCACGCCTCCGGCCGATAGGACCGCTTCGACCGGGGCCCCGTAGAGGACGTTGGTCTTCTGCGCCATCTTCTCCATGAGCCTGACGTTGCCGCCGGCCAGGCTTGAGATCTTGGTCGTAAGCGCGAGCCTCAGGCCGTTGACCACATAGTAGAGGTTGGTCGTCTCCGGCGTGGTATTGGCCATGGCGTGGGTCAGCGGCCGAAGCATGAAGTCCTGGAACGGCCTGCTGTATTTTGCGAACGCCTCTGCGGCCGTGACGTCGTCGTATTCCGATATGTCCTTCGCGATTTCGAACTGCGGATTGGGCTTCGCCATCGTGAAGTACTTCGTGCGGAACGCGGCCAGTTCGGCGACGCCGCGGGGGCCGACCATCAAGGCGAGGTCCTCCGGAGCCCGTGAGATGCGGGCTCGGCCGTTCTTGTCCAGGTACTCCGATTTCTCGGGCGCGGGGATGAGATCGCCCATGAGCCCGTTCTCATCCACGAGCCGCAGCATCTGCGTATAGTTGCTGTGGATGCCTTGTCCGCCCGCCTCGGCGGAATCGCCGTTGTAGGACACGATGCGCACGCGGCCGCCTGCGCGCTCCGAAGCTTCGAGCACCAGAACGGCCTGCCCCGCTTTGCTCAGCACATCTGCCGCGGCCAGCCCCGAAATGCCGGCGCCGACGATAATCGTATCGAACGTGGTCATAAGACTCTGGGGCTCCTTCAGGCGCGACCTCTTAGAACGCGCCATGAGTCCTAATTGGACTAACGTCAGAATGATGTCCATAGGCCGGAAGCAGGGAGTGAAAGTCGGCGGCGGCCGAGAGGCCCGCCCCAATCCGCCGCCGTGACAGCGCGAACCTGAACAAATGCAGCAGCGTACGGCAGAGCCTTTAGGTGAAGGCGGGCGTCGCCCGGTTGCGAAGGCCGTCCCGCCTGCGGACTAGGATCCGCGCGGCGACCTGGACAAACAGACTAGTGATTTATTCTGCGGCGGCGTCCTCATCATGATCACGCCTTTCGATTCCATCGCGAGTGACGTGTTCTCGGTCGCCCTGCAGGGTCGCCTGCGGCCACAGGCGACACCGCAGAAAGACGGCTGAGCGGGGACGCGGGGAATGGCGGCGCACGGGAATGGACCGCGTCGGGGCGAACGTCAGCCCCGCCCTCGTAGTTCGACGCTGACGCTTGCGCGCTTGGCCGGTTTGGTCACCACGAAGCTCACCCCGCGCGGGGTCCCGAGCCGGTTGAGGACCCGATCGAGCGCTGCGGTCTCGTCCTCATCGTCGGGCAAGCCGATCTCCACGTCGCCCTTGGAGCACGCCAGAACTGCGTCGAACACGCGGTGACGCTGCGGCGCTTCAATCCACGCAGCGCCGTGTTCGGATGGTCAATCACCGTCTGGGCGTCGATCGCCCAGCAGCCGTCATCCTCGTAGATCCACGCATAGGCGCTGTCCGTCTGCGCCCGCATCTTGCGGCATTGCTGCGCCAGTCCTTCACGGCGACGGCTCTTCTTGGCCTGGATGAGGAACCCCTTGCTCTTGGGGCGGCCGCCGAGCCGCACCGTGATGTTGACGTAGAGATCGGCGCCGAGCTGCTCCTCCATCGCCCCGGGACCGCGATCCGGAATGTCCTGGACCGTGATGCGGATATCGTAGGGTGGAAGTGTCTGACGGCCCTCGATCTCGGCCTTTGCGGCCGCGCCGGCGCGCTCGAGCGCCTCACCGATCTTGGAGCTGATCTGCGGCTCGCTGGTCTTGCGCGGTGCATGCTTGACCGAGAGTTCGTCGACAACCGCATCGAAGATCCGGGCCAGCCGTTTGCGAGCGTCTTAATCGTCAATCATGGGTCCGCCCGTCGCGCCGCCAGTTCGTCAGCACGCCCCTAAGGCGAAGCTTGGAGGAGGGCAACCTTGAGATAGCTCCGGGCCACGACCCGGACGAGACGCTCCGGGCTCGCGCTAGTTCGCGCGGGCGCGGCGGGTCAGGTCCCGCCGGTTCAGGATCTCGGCGATGTCCTCGGCGTCGGCCTCCGGGATGCCGGTCTGCCGGCGGCCGGCGAACTCGGCAGCCTCACCCGTCGCCTTGTCCAGCACCGTGAACCCGAACGGGTCGGCCTCGGCCACGAACCGGCTCTGGAGGCGCTTCCGCGCCCGGGCCTCGGCCTCGTAGGCGGCGAGGTTATGGGGCTCGCGCCGCCAGGCGAAAAACGCTGCGACGTCGGTGTTGCTGACCGACGGGCGGCTCAGCTTGTCGATCCAGGCGATCGCCTGGGCGGCCGGTGGGCGTGAGGCTCTCATGGCCGCAGGGCGCCAAAACCGCCGCGCACCGTCAAGTCCGGTGATCGTGGGTAGGGTGTGGCGCGTCGAAACCCGTATTGCGAGCCTGCCGCGGCCGACCGGCGCCGCGTCGGCGGGCGTGGCGCGAGCATGGACACGGACGTGCCGGGCCTCGGACCCGACGACAGCGATGTGGCGGACGTCGTTCCGCCTGCCGCCGGGCTTTGGGGCCGGCGTGTTGCCCGACCTGGGACGAAGGGCTGATCGCCTAGGCCTGACCGGGAGCGACCGCGAGGTCGCCGCGGCTTGGCCTTGTGGCTCAGCCGTGACGCGCCGCGCCGGCGCGGGCGCAGGGCTCTGGCCCCTGCAAGTCGTCCGGCTCGCCCAGCTCGGCCGCGTAGGCAGTGTTGCGCGCCAGGCGGCGGTTGAGGTCGGGGGCGCCGTCGGTCCACCAGACCGGACCGCGCTCGCCCAGCGCCACCTTGGCGGCCTGGACGCGGTCACGCGCCTGCGCCAGCGCTGGGGCGTCCTCGGCGCGCAGGGCCAGGCCGACTGCGCGGCGCGCCGCCATCAGGTCGCGGACCAGGCTCGTCCGCGTCGCCTCGGTAAGCCTGGGATCGGCGGCGCGCCAGAGCCGTCCGCGCACGACGATGTAGCGGCCGTCGGCAGTCCGGCGGGGCGGCGGCTCAGCTCTGGCGGTCGCCGCGATCGCCCTGGCCCTTCTTCGCCGGCGTCTTCGAATGCTGGCGCTGGTCGGCCGCCGACGACTTGCCGACGTCGGTCTGGTCCTGGGTGAAGTGGCCCTGGTCGTCGCGGCGCACGTAGCGCTTGTCGCTGCCGGTGTCGATCAGCTCGCGGTTCGCCATGCTCGTCTCTCCTGACGCTGCTGTGGGCTGATCTAACCCGCGGGATTCGCGGCCGTTCCCGCGTTGCCTAGAGGGGCGGGGCGGCCGGGCGCTCGCGCCGCACCGCGGCGGCCGGCTTGTCGTCGCGCAGGCCGCGGAAGCTGGCGTGGCGGATCTTGCCGCTCGCCGTCCATTCCCGGAACTCGGCGCGCGCCACCAGCTCGGGCTTAACCCAGTGGACATGGGCGCGCGGCGGTCCGCCGGCGGCGAAGGGGTTGGACGGGGCCTCCAGCGCTTTCAGGCGCTTGAGCAGGTCCGGCGCCGCGGAGAAGCCCCGCTCGAGCGTGCCGACATAGGTGAGGCCCTTGGCTCGTGCACGCCGACCAGCACGCCCTTGAAGTGGCGGCCCGCCGCCTGTTCGTAGCCGCCGATCACGAACTCCTGGCCCTGGATGCAAAGGCTCTTGACCCAGGCGTCGCTACGGCCGGCCGCGTAGCTCCCGTCGCGGCGCTTGGAGACGATCCCTTCCAGGCCGGAGCGGCAGGCGGCCTGCAACAGGGTGGGACCGCCGTCTGGGAAGCTGTCCACCAGCCGGATGCGCTCCGAGACAGCCGGGGCGAGATAGCGCGCAAGGATCTCCTTGCGGTCCTCCAGCCGGAAGCGCCGCAGGTCGTCCTGGCCCCGCCAGATCAGGTCGAAGGCGAAGAACACCAGCGCGTCGGTGTCGCTGCGGCCGATCGCCGAGCGCAGGCCGGAGAAGCTCGGGTTCCCCTGGGCGTCCAGGTGGCAGACCTCGCCGTCCAGAATCCCGTCCGGCAGCCCGCTGAGATCCGTCGCGATCTCCGGCAGCTTCCCGGTCCAGTCGTGGCCGCGCCGGGTGAACAGCGTGACGCCGCCGTCGGCGATGCGGGCCTGGAACCGGTAGCCGTCGAACTTGATCTCGTGCAGCCAATGCGGCCCGGACGGCGGCTCGGTGACGACCTTCGGATGCACGAGCTCCAGGAAGCCGGGCAGCGGCTGGGCCACGTACTGGCGGCGGGACGGGGCGAGGGCGTCGCGGGCGCGCGGCACGGAACCAGCTCCGGGTGACGGGACTCCTTGAGTCGAATCACCCGCCCGGAGTTCCGAGATGCCTGCCAACGACAACGCCCGCGAAGCCCTGGAGACCGCGCTCGCCAACCTGGTCCACCAGGTGGACGTCGGCGACTACCGCGACGCCAAGGGCCACGACCTGCAGAATAACCTCGCCTTCCTGCAGGCCCAGGAGCTGGTCGACCGCTACGGCCTGACCCACGAAAAGATCTGCTGGGCCCTCGATGAATGCGATGGCGATCCGCAGCGGGCGGCGGAGAAGCTGGCGGCGTGAGCCGGCTGCAGGTCGACGGCGGCTGCCACTGCGGCCGGGTCCGGTTCCGCGCGGTGGTCGATCCTGCGCGGGTGACGGTATGCCACTGCACGGACTGCCAGTCGCTCACCGGGACCGCCTTCCGCGTGACGGTCGAGACGGCGCGCGACGACCTGGAGGTCGAGGGGACGCCGGCGATCTACACCAAGACGGCCGAGAGCGGCCGGCCTCGCCACCAGCACTTCTGCGCCGACTGCGGATCGCCGCTGTTCACCAGCGGCGAGGGCGACGCGGCGCAGGTGTTCGGCGTCCGGTGGGGGGCCATAAGTCAGCGGAGCGCCCTCGCTCCGACCCATGAGATCTGGCGGCGCTCGGCGCCGCCCTGGACCTGCGCCTTCTCCGGTACGGCGGTGTCCGAGACCGAGTGAGTCCAGCCCCTAGAAGAGCGCCTGCTGAAGGGGGGGGTGCGCCGGCGCCGGGGGCGCCTCGCCGCGCCGCCCGAGCTCCGTCTCCGCGCTGAAGCGGACGTCGCGGTCGCGGTCTGCCGCCAGCAGCCGGACGGCGGCCTCGGGCAGATCGCCCCACGCCTTGCCGCGATGATCGCCCGCTGGGACGCGCGGCAGGAGGCCGGGCTCCCGGCTCCAGGCGAGCAGGTCCTCGAGCGAGGCGGTGTTCAGCAGGTCGCGCAGGTGGTGAGCGGTGACATAGGCGTCGGGCAGGGCCCGGTGGGCGGGCAGGCCGAGCTCGTGGACCAGGCCCTCGGGATGGCGCTGGTAGCGCAGCATCTGGTTCGAGAACCGCATCAGCTCGGGCCAGGCGCGAAGCGCGCATTTCCAGGTGCAGATCCAGGCGGCGCCGCCGGTCAGCGATGGGCGGCAGTAGCGCTGCTCGAAGGCGGCCCGGTGGGCGGCCAGCGCCACCACGCCGCCGGGCGGCCGCAGCACGCCGGGCGCCACGCTCTTCCAGAGCGGCGCGCCGGCGACCTGGGCGTCCAGGATGTGATGGACCGCCATGGTCTCGGCCGAGATGGGTCGGCCCGGGTTGACCAAGTGCGCCCCGCGTTCCTCGTTCACCCGCCAGGCGCCGGCGGGGCCGTTACGCACGACGTCCTGCCAGCCGATCTCGCAGACCTCGTGCGGGCCGTTTCCGGCGGTCTCGAGGTCAATCACGCGGATCCGCGCGGGGAGGCTTTCGGTCGGTTGGCTCATCGGCATCGCCCCAGGTGGGGAGCGCGCGCCTGCAATGCGAGCCAAGCCGTGGGCGGGACCGGCGCGACGGGGCTCAGCTCGCCTTGCGGGTCTTGCGGGCCGTGGGCTCGGGCTTTGCTCGCGACGGCTTGGCGGGCGCCGCCTTCGCCGCCGGCGCCTTGCCGCCGCCGGCCAGGCTGGCGCGCAGCGCCGCCATCAGGTCGACCACGTTGGTGTCCTGCGGCTCGGCGATCGCCTTCACCTTGTGGCCCTTCTGCTTCTCGGCGATCAGCTTCTTGAGCGCCTCCTCGTAGCGGTCGACGAAGGTCGAGGCGTCGAAAGGCCCCTGCTGCTGCTCGATGATCTTCTCGGCGATGGAGATCATCGCCGGGTCCGGCGCGGTGTCGTCGATGGCGTCGAAGATCTCGTCCGGCCGGCGCACCTCGGCGTCGGTGCGGATCGTGTAGGCGAGGATGCCCTTGCCGCGCGGCTCCAGCGCCAGGATGCGCTCGCGGGTGGACATCACCACGCGGCCGATCGCGATCTGTCCCGACCGTTCCATGGCCGTGCGGATCACGCCGAAGGCCTCCTGAGCCATCTTGCCGTCGGGCGCGAGGAAGTAAGGATTGTCCCAGTAGAGCCGGTCGATGTCGGCTTCCGGGACGAAGCGCTCGATGTCGATGGTCTTGGTGCTCTCCAGCTTCACCGACTTGATCTCCTCGTCGGTGAGCAGGATGTATTCGCCCTTCGAGACCTCGTAGCCCTTCACCAGCTTCGAGCGCTCGACCGGCCCCGTCTCCGGGTCCGTGGTGACCATCCGGATGCGATTGTTGGTCTCCGGATTGATCAGGTTGAAGTGGACGTCGCCGCCGGAGTTCGTGGCCGTGTAGAGGGCCACCGGGCAGGTGACGAGCGACAGCTTCAGGTGGCCTTGCCAGGTCGGCCGGTACGCCATGACGGATCCCTACGCACGGGCGCCCAGCCGGCGCCGCTTCGGGCGACTCAACGACTCCGCCGGTGATTCGTTCGGGTCAGTCGCAGGGCTCGGTCTCGCCGGTGTCGAGGTCGACGGTGAAGCAGTGCTCATGGCCGCTGTCGAGGTCGTGGACGATCACCCGGATCTCCGGCTCGTCGCCCACGGGCGGGTGGAAGTCCTCGAGATAGGCGACGGCGGCCGCCTCGAAGCTGGTCTCCTCGAGCGTTCGCGCATGATGGCGGTCCACGTGGCGGGCGTGGACGCTGAAGCGGCGGGCGACGGGGTGGGCGTTCGGCATGGGGTCTCCTGACCTCCTAACGCCCCCCGTTTGAAAAGGATTCGAGGGCGCAAATGCGGCGCCCGGAAACGGCGCCGTGCGCCGTTCGTTGGAGAGGCGGATTTTCGACGTCGGAGCGTCCATGGCCAGCCCCAAACTCGCCCGCTACCGGGAGATGCGCGACTTTACGCAGACCGCCGAGCCGGCCGGCAACGACAGGGTCGTGCCGTCCGAGGCCCTGCGCTTCGTGGTCCAGAAGCATGCCGCCAGCCACCTGCACTTCGACCTGCGCCTGGAGTGGGAGGGGACCTTCCGGTCGTGGGCGGTGCCGAAGGGCCCCTCGCTCGACCCGGCCGACCGACGCCTCGCCATGGAGGTCGAGGACCATCCCCTGGACTACGGCGACTTCGAAGGGACGATTCCCAAGGGCCAGTACGGCGGCGGGACCGTGATGCTCTGGGACCGCGGCTACTGGGCGCCGGAGAAGGGCTTCGAGAACGTGGGAGCCGCGCTGCGCAAGGGCGAGCTGAAGTTCGTCATGGAAGGCGAGCGGATGCATGGCTCGTGGGTGATCGTGCGGACCAAGCGCGACGATCGCGGCAAGGCCAGCTGGATGCTGATCAAGCACCGCGACGAGGCTGCGCAGCCCGGCAATCCCACGGGGCCGAGTGACGAGGATCGGTCCGTCGCCTCCGGCCGGACCATGGGGGAGATCGCGGTCGGCAAGGGCCGCGCGGCCAAGCCGTTCATGACCGCGCAGGGCGCGGCGGCGGGCGCGGTCTGGCAGAGCAACCGCGCGACGCCGGCGAAGCCGGTGGGCGGGACGGGCCTTGCGCCGGCCAAGGCGGCGCCGCGGAAGCCGAAGGTTGTCGCGGAGCTGCCGCGGTTTGTGGAACCGCAGCTGGCCAAGTCGGTGGAGCGGCCGCCTGCCGGGCCCGGCTGGGCGCATGAGATCAAGTTCGACGGCTACCGGATGCAGCTGCGCAGCGCCGGCGGCGCGGCGACCTTGCTGTCGCGCCGCGGGCTCGACTGGTCCGACAAGTTCCCGGAGATCGTGGCCGCCGGCGCCAGGCTCGCGGACGGCATCGTCGACGGCGAGGTGGTGGCGCTGGACGCCAGCGGTGCGCCCGACTTCGCGGCGCTGCAGGCGGCGATCTCCGACCGCAGGACCGCTGGCCTGGTCTTCTTCGCCTTCGACCAGCTGTTCGCGGGCCGCGAGGACCTGCGTCCGCTGCCGCTCGAGCAGCGCAAGGCCCGCCTGCAGGCGACACTGGCCAAGGCGCCCGCGAACGTCCGCTTCGTCGACCACTTCGTGACCGCAGGGGACGCGGTGCTGCAGTCGGCCTGCCGCATGGATCTGGAAGGGATCATCTCCAAGCGGCTGGACGCGCCCTACCAGTCGGGGCGCGGGGAGACGTGGACCAAGGCCAAGTGCCGGGCGGGGCACGAGGTGGTGATCGGCGGCTACACCACGACCGGCAGCGCGTTCCGATCCCTGATCGCCGGCGTCCCCAGGAACGGCGAGCTCGTGCACGTGGGGCGGATCGGCACCGGCTTCGGACGGGACAAGGTGGCCCGCCTCCTGCCCCGGCTGCAGGCGCTGGAGACCGACCGCAGCCCGTTCATAGGGAAGGGCTCGCCGCGGAAGACCGGCGAGGTGCACTGGGTGCGCCCGGAACTGGTCGCCGAGATCGAGTTCGAGGGGTTCACCGCCGACGGGCTGGTCCGACAAGCGTCGTTCAAGGGCCTGCGGGAGGACAAGCCGGCCTCTGAGGTTCAGGCCGACGTGGCGCCGGCGGCAGCAACGACGACGCCGGCGCGCGTGGTCCAGACAGCCACGGTCATGCCGCGGGGCTCGGCGGTGGTGATGGGGGTGAGCGTCTCGCACGCGGACAAGCCGCTCTGGCCGGACGACGGGGCCGGCGCGCCAGTGACCAAGCTCGACCTAGCCCGCTACTATGAGGCCGTCGGGGACTGGATGCTGCCGCACGTGCGCGGCCGGCCGTGCTCGATGATCCGCATGCCGGACGGGATCCAGGGCGAGCAGAAATTCTTCCAGCGCCATACGGGGAAGGGCCAGTCGTCGCTGATCACCGAGGTGACGGTGTGGGGGGATCGCAAGCCGTACACGCAGTTCGACCGGGTGGAGGCGCTGGTGGCGGCCGCCCAGGTGGGCGCGGTGGAGCTGCATCCCTGGAACAGCGAGCCCTTCGCGCCTGAGCAGCCCGGCCGCCTGGTCTTCGACCTCGACCCCGCCCCGGACGTGCCCTTCGAGTGGGTGGTCGAAGGCGCGCGCGAGGTGAAGGATCGGCTCGAGGCGCTGGGCTTGGCGGCCTTCTGCAAGACCACCGGCGGCAAGGGGCTGCATGTGGTGACGCCGCTCACCGCCGCCGGCCTGGACTGGCCGGTCGCCAAGGCCTTCGCCCGCGAGGTCTGCCAGCGGATGGCCGCCGACGCCCCGCAGCGCTATCTGATCAACATGGCGAAGAAGGAACGTCACGGGCGCATCTTCCTCGACTACCTGCGCAACGACCGGATGGCGACGGCGGTGGCGCCGCTGTCGCCGCGGGGACGGCCCGGGGCGCCGGTGTCGATGCCGCTCGCCTGGAGCCAGGTGAAGAAGGGCCTGGATCCGGCGCGCTATACGATGCGGACGGCGCCGGCGCTGGTGAAGCGGCTGAAGGCCTGGTCGGACTATTGCGAGGCCGAGCGGCCGCTGTCCGACGCGATCGCGCGGTTGGCCGGGACGCACTGAGCGCGACCGGGGCGGCCTTCTGTCGTCCCGCCAGTCCCGTGCGCCGTCCTCGGCTGATTTCGCGCCAGACGCCTGAAACTTCACGGGAATTGCAGACGTATAGCGCGCGTGCGCTACACCGTCCGCCATCAGCATGCCGGCCACGAGGTCGCCTCTCGGCCGCTGAACGCCGAGCTTGCGGTGCAGACGGCCTGCGCGCTCGCCGCCGCGGGGCGTCGGGTCGTCGTGCGGGACGCCTCCGGGCGTGAAGTCGATCTGGACGAGCTCGCCGAGCAGGTCCTGCGGGCGCGGGGCGGGCAGGGGATGCGCGGGCGATGAGTCCGGGCGGGTCGCCTCAGCGAGAGAGGCGCCGCGCGATGGCGGTGTTGCTGTAGTCAGGGTCGGTGGTGACCTCGCGGCCGATCCAGCCCGGCCGCGGCGGGCGCTCGGTCTCCCGCTCCAGCTCCACCTCGGCGAGGGTCAGCGCCTCCGGCCCCGCATAGACGTCGACTTCCCAGACCACCCCGTCGCACGGGACTTCGTGGCGGGTCTTCTCCACGAGCGGCTTCTCGCAGAACCGCTTCAGCAGCTCCTCGGCGTCGGCCACCGGGATCGGGTACTCGAATTCCGCGCGGGCGATGCCGTGGCGCGGCCCCTTGAAGGTGATGAAGGCTTCGTCGCCCGCGCGCCGGATCCGCACCTTGCCGTTCGGGCCGTCGGCGATCCGCCCCTGGCAGAAGCGCCGGCCCGGACGCGCCAGCCGGCGCCAGTCGTCGCCGGTGACCAGGAACTTGCGCTCGATCTCGATGGGCATGCGTGCTGAGCGCGCTCAGGCGCGGTCGGGTTGCGACGGCCGGTCCGGAACGAAGCGGTGGACGTGGCGTTGGTGGACCAGGTGTCCCGACGCCCCCCCGACTTGAAGGGACGCCGCGGCAGCGTCGGTCCTTCGGGACCGCGCGCTGTGAAACGCCCCCGGGTTCGCCCGGGGGCGTCTTCATGCGTGCGGGGCCGTCTGCGCGGCGCGCGAAATTCCCCTTTCGTTCCGGGCCTGCTAGGCTGGCGCGGTGAGCGCGCCGGTGCGGAAGATCATCCACGTGGACATGGACGCGTTCTATGCGTCGGTGGAACAGCGGGACGACCCGTCGCTGCGCGGCCGGCCGGTGGCGGTCGGGCACGGAGCGCGGCGCGGGGTGGTCGCGGCGGCGAGCTACGAGGCGCGCGCTTTCGGGGTGCGCTCGGCGCTGCCGTCGGTGACCGCGCTGCGGCAATGCCCGGAGCTGGTGTTCGTGCCGCCGCGGTTCGAGGTCTATCGGGCCGTGTCGGCGCAGATCCACGCGATCTTCGCCGAGTTCACGGACTTGATCGAGCCGCTGGCGCTGGACGAGGCCTACCTCGACGTGACCGCCAACAAGGCGGGGCTGGAGACGGCCTGGCTGACCGCCAAGGCAATCCGGACGCGCATCCTCGAGGAAACCGGCCTGACCGCCTCCGCCGGGATCTCCTACAACAAGTTCCTGGCCAAGCTGGCGTCGGGACGGCGCAAGCCGAACGGCCAGTTCGCGATCCAACCGCACGAGGGCGAGGCCTTCGTCGAGGCGCTGCCGGTGGCGAAGTTCCACGGGGTGGGCCCGGCGACCGCGGCCAAGATGCAGCGGCTCGGGATCGAGACCGGCGCGGACCTGAAGGGCTGGTCACTCGGCGCCCTGCAGGCGCGGTTCGGGAAGTCCGGGGCGTGGTACTTCGGGATCGCCCGCGGCGTCGACGATCGTCCCGTCAACCCGAACCGGGTGCGCAAGTCCTCCGGCTCGGAGACCACCTTCGACGAGGACCTCACCGATCCCGAGCGGATCAAGGCCGGGGTGGTCGAGATGGCCGACGATGTCTGGGCCTGGTGCGAGAAGACCGGCCGGCGCGGCCGGACCGTCACCGTGAAGGTGAAGTGGGCGGACTTCCAGAACACCACCCGCAGCCGCACCCTGGCGCAGCTGGTCCAGACGCGCGACCAGCTGCGCGCGGCGAGCCTCGCCCTGGTCGAGACGGTGCTGCCGGCGCCGAAGGGGATCCGGCTGGTCGGCGTGACCCTGTCCGGCTTCCCCGACGCAGAGGATACTGGCGCGCGGGAATCACTCCTGCTGCCGGAGCCGGACGCGGCTTGAACCAAGACCCGACCTCACCCGACGGCTTCGATCTCGAGGCCCTGGCCGAGCTCCTGGCCGCCAGCGGCCAGTACCGGGTTCTGCGCCGGCTCGGGCCGTACATGGCGCAGCCGGCCGAGGCGGGCGAGGTCGTCCGCCAGGGGCTGATGGTCGACGTGGAGACCACCGGGCTCGATCCGGCGCGCGACGAGATCATCGAGCTCGCCATGACGCCCTTCAGCTACACGACGGCGGGCCGCGTGCTGGCGGTGGGCGAGTCGTTCCAGGGCCTGCGGCAACCCTCCCGGCCGATCCCGCCGGAGATCACCGCCCTGACCGGGCTCGATGACGCCCTGGTGGCGGGAAAGACGATTGATCCGGCCGCCGTGTCCACCTTCGCCGCGCCGGCGGCGCTGGTGGTCGCCCACAATGCCGCCTTCGACCGGAAATTCCTTGAGCGGTTCTGCGAGGTGTTCACCACCAAGGCCTGGGCCTGCTCGATGAGCCAGGTGGACTGGAAGGCGGAGGGCTACGAGGGGACGAAGCTCGCCTATCTCGCGGCCGGGTGCGGCTTCTTCCACGACGGGCACCGGGCGGTGCACGACTGCCTGGCCACGGTGGAGATTCCCGCGCGGGCGCATCCCGGCAGCGGACGGACGGAATTGGCGCAGCTGCTGGAGCAGGCGCGCACGCTCTCGGTGCGGATCTGGGCCGAGAATTCCCCCTTCGAGCTGAAGGATGTGCTGAAGGCGCGGGGCTACCGCTGGAACGCCGACGGGGCAGGCGGGCCCCGGGCCTGGTACGTGGACGTGGCGGAGAGCGCGTGGGAGGCCGAGATCGCGTTCCTGCGGGCCGAGATCTACCGAGGCGAGATCGACCTCGCGACCCGGCGGATCGACGCCTACGACCGGTTTTCGGAGCGCTGCTAGACGAACGGGTCGCCGGGCAGGACGCCCACGGGATCGCCCAGGCGGATCGCGCCGGCGCGCAGGACGCGTGCGGTGAGGCCGCCGCGGCCGCGCAGGGCGTTGTAGCCGCCGGTCCCGAGGACCTCCTCCATCCGCGAGCACGGGTGGCACTCGCCGGTGACCTCGAGCACGGCGGCGGTCGTTGGATCGTCGCCGATGACCAGGTGGCGGCCCTTCAGCGCCTGCAGGTTCAGGCCCTCGGTGACGAGGTTCCGGCGGACGAGGTCCGGGGGGAGGGAGGGCTCGTCACGGCCGAGGAACGCGGCGACCGCGTCGAGGTCCTCGCGCGCGATCAGCGTGACCTGGCGCTTGCCGCCGCTGCGGCCGCCGTAGCGGTCGCCGAGGAGGCCGCCCTCGGGTGTCACCTGCGCCGCGGCGACGGCCTCGATCGCGCCGCGGCGTTCCTTGCGCAGGCCGATCCAGGTGAGGCGGCCGGGGCGCATGGGGGCGTCCAGCAGGCGCTGCAGGTTCGAGGAGGGGTTGAAGGCAGGCATGGGGCGATCAGGTAGGCGCCCTGCGCCGTGCGGCAAGCGGCCCATGACCGACAGCGATGACGGCTTCGTCGCCGATTCGCACGATGTCAGTCAGGCGGCGCCAGGACGTCCGTCACGACGCCAGATGCAGATCCCGCCCCCCGCGACGAAGCGGGTGATCCGCGGGGTGGTGTCGCCGTCCATGAACTCCAGGTCCAGAGGCACGCCGAACGCGTGGAAAAAGTCGATGGCCGTGGCGCCGGCCCCGACGTCGAACGAGGTTTCGAAGCGGTCCTGTTCCGTGGCGCCGGCCACCTCGTAGGCGACGTCAAGATCGGGAACGGTGGGCGCGTCGGCCTTGCGGCGGCGCGCGCCGGTCGCCCGGGAGCCGAAGAGGTGGAGCGCCGCGACCTCCTCGGTCTCTGCCGCCCAGTCCACAAGCCACGCGAGCGACTCGGGGCGGGTGTCGAAGTGAAATGTCATCACGCCGCCGCCGAGGTCGGACGCGCCTGCCATGTCTCGATCAGGAACATGGCCGTGGCCGCAGCAAGGTTCACGGCGAACTGCGCATGACGCGGCGCGGGACGAACGCCGCGGGCGCCTCGGCCATGGGCGTCGCTGATCTTGTTGCGCACGGCGCCCAGCCCGCTGACCACCGAAATGCAGCCGCCGAGAATCTGGCGGAACACGTCCTCTGTGTGGTCCGAGGGGGCCAGGTTCAGGCGCTTTGCCGCCGATCGGTACAGGGCAGGGAGGTCGGCGCCTTCGTCGTACGGTTCACCGACAGCGTCGAGGATGTGCTTGCACACCGTCTCCAGCAGCGTCCGCGCTGCGGTGATGGCGCCTTCGGGATCCCGGTCCCGGCGCTCCAGGGCCTTCTGCCAGATCGCAGCCACGCCGTCGCTGCTGAAGGCCGACAGCGTCATTGCCGCATCGCTGTCCAGGGGCGACCTGTTGGCGACTTCCAGGTGGTCCAGCAGCCCTTCGAAGTCGGCGCGGATCTGGACCCTGCGGCCTTCCCAGGTCGACGACATACCTTTGGCGACGGACCAGAAGGCGCCGAGTTCGCGGCAGGACCGCACATAGGGCGGCAGCAGCGGCTGGGTCACCGGGTCGCTCAGGAACTCGCGGCGCAGCAGGGCATAGGCCGCGGCGTCGCCCGAGCCGCCGGTGGCGCTGGAGATCAGCATGTTCTGCAGGAACATCGCGCGCTCATACGGAGCGCTGGGCAGGTCTTCGGCGGGGACGTCGTCATCGCTCATCGTGCAGCTCGGTTGCGCGGCCTAGTGCGGCTCGAAGGGAAATATAGCGGCGTTCCCCGGCGCCAGAAAACACACGGTTCTGGCTATGTTCCGGAATTTAACATCCCGTCCACAGCGAAATGTCGAGCCGACGCAGAGAGATAGCGTCAGCGGGCGCCATGTTGGGCGGGGAAAGCCTTCCCCTGCGGCCGAGCCTCGGTCTCGGCCGACCCCTTCTGCGGGGGCCGCGCCCCCGCAACGCCCCCGCCGGGCCAAGTCGCCTCAAGCGGCTTCCCAGGCACGGTTCAGGACCTGGGCGGCGATCGCGGCCTTGTCCTGCGGCAGGAACCGCCCGTAGTGCTGGGCGACCGTCTCCGGCGTGTCCTGGATCGCGTAGCTGGCCTGCTCGTAGGAGCCGGTCTGCTTGAGGATGTGGGTGGCAAGCACGTCCCGCACGCTGTGCGGCCCGTGCGGCAGGAGACCCGGGATCGCGCCGCGTCCGGTGTAGGGGTTGTAGATCCCGTACCGCTGGATGATCCAGCGCCAGGCCTCGTAGAAGGTGTTCTGGTCGTACGCGGCGCCGGGGCGGCCGGACTTCACTGTCTTGACGAACAGCGTGCCGGGGTCGGCGGCGCGACCGAGAAGGCGGCTCCGGTGGGTGTCGATATAGGCCTCCAGCTCGCGGTAGAGCCCGCCGATGTCCGGCAGCAGCAGCCGGAAGGGGCGGCCGTTGAAGAACGAGGAGGCGGCGTTCTTGAAGGCGCTGGCCGGCACGAACACCTCCCAGCCCGCGTCGCGGTCGCTCCAGCGGAGTTCGCCGCAGGCCTGGTCGCGGAGCCGGCGCTCGCTGCGTGGGGCCGCGCCCTTCGGGCAGACGAGCAATTGCCGCAGGTTCTTCTGGCGGAAGCCCAGGTGCAGGCCGAGCCGGATCATCAGGAAGGCGCGGGCGCTCTCGGCTGCAGCGAGGGGGTAGCGTCGGGAGCAGGGCCTGAGCGCCAGCACCTCGTCGGCGATCTTGCGATACTCTCCCACCGGGCTGTCGGCTTCCAGCACGGCGAGGATCGGCTCGAAGGGGTCGTGGTGGACCTGGGCGACGCGCGCGATCTCTTTGGCGCGCGCAAGCGCGAAGCGATGCAGCCGGGCGCAAGCGCCCGCCCAGTCCGCCCGGATCGATGCGACCTCCGCCGCGGAGAGCAGCCCGGGGATGGGCATGAGCCGGTCGGCGAGGGCCGGCGTCTGGGCGATCCAGCCGGCCTCGGCGCCGGTCAGGGCGACCGCGATGCTCAGCATGTCGACCTCCCACGCCGTGAAGAAGCCCCGCCGCTGCTCGCGCCAGCGCAGGTACCAGTCCCACACTGCGGGGACGACCATCAGGGCGAAGCTGAGGCTCGTGACCGGTGCGCCGAAGCCGCGGACCGGGCCGTCCGGCGGGGCCGCGAGCGCCCCGAACATCAGGCCGAAGTGCTCGAGCTTCTGGGACGCGGTCTCGGCGCCCCAGGTGCCCCGGCGGCGGTAGCCGACGGGGCTGAGGGTGGCGGTCTTGAACGCCAGCAGGTCGGCCATCTCCTGGGCAAGCGGCGGTGGCGCGACGATCGTCCCGCCCGAACGGCGGGGCTCCAGGGCGTCGTCCGGCCGTCGCAGGCCTTGCAGGTCCGGAAACCGGACGGCGAAGCGATGGCGCATGGCGTTGGCCTGGTAGCGCCTATAGTCGGTCGCGCCGGTCACCACGACGCGGCGGACCCATTCCAGGATCTCCTCCTGATCGGGCGGCGGCAGCCGGTCGAAATCGTCGGGCAGGTGCCAGGCCAACCGGCGCCGTTCGGAGCTGCTGATCCCGGGCATGGCGTGGTTCTTCACCGCCCGGGCCGGGTGCGGCGTGCGCCGTCGGAAGTAGCCCGGCTCCAAGCCCCATCGGCGCTCGAGGAAACCGAGCACGGCGAGGCTATCGGCATAGACCGGGGCCTTGAGGCCGAGCTTCCACGACCGCAGGGTGGAGTATTCGATGCCAAGGCCCGCGGCGCACAATTCCCGGCGGAGGTCCGACAGGCGCTCGTTATGCCGCCGAAGCTGCCGGTCCAGGGCGGTGTGGAAGGGTTCTTCCGGCGCGTCGAGGCTGAGGTCGTCTAGGTCGGCCTTCGGCGGATCGAGCAGACGCGGGGGTGCGGGGACGAGAGCGACGGCGCGCGCGCTCGAACACGGAGCGGTCGCCAGCGTCGCGGTCCTCGCTGGGACCTGCGGCGCCTTGCGAAGCTCGCGGCGCAGCGCCTCGAGACCGGGGCGAAGGACGTCCCGCCCGCGGACGAGCGCCTCGGCGTCGACACCGCTGGCCTCGGCGATCGCCCGCCAGTCCAGGCCCTGGCCGCGGCAGGGCAGGCGTTCGCTGCGATGCAGAACCTCGACGAGGTGCTGCCGAAGCTTCTCGACGTCGCGCGGCGACAGGACCATCGGCCCGCGCAGCTTCACGAAATCGGAGATCATCCGCGAAAACGCGGGGTTGCGTCGCTCTCGTGCCAGGGTCCGCCGTCCTTTCCGCAGTTGCTCCGCCAAGTGGTGGCGGACGGCGAAGACGCAGAATGGGCGGCGGCTCCCCCAGGCACCGGATCGAAAACCTGTGGATGGCTTGCACACGACAATCGCCCAAGGCGAAGTCCTGACTCATAGGCGAAGTTGGGAAGGTCCGTTGTCGGACTAGCATCTGCTGGCGGGGCCACAAATCAGCGGCGGCTTGGGTTACGACCCTCTATCCTTCTTCCGCTCTAATAGTGGCATCCGTTTCGGTTTCCGCGGACGGCCTGGACGGACGACCTTCTTGTCGCGAACTCGATCCAATGGCCGCACCTTTGAGCCTGGATTGAAACTGCGGGGCAGGCGGAACTGCGTTCCGGGCGGGTGCTGTTCAATCAACTCGATCATTCTGGTGAGCCAGCGAAGAACAAACGCTACCTGCCCGAGCCGCTTCAGTGGGCGCCAGAAGGAGGCGGGCACAGAAAAGAGCGTGATGCCAAGCTCCTCTGCCAGCGCCCGCTCTGCCGGCGTGAAGTCGTCGGCCGAGAAGGCGGCACGACGGTCTTTCGGCCGTCCCCGCTTCGCGAAGAGTTCCATCCATGTAGCGTCAGGCAGCCCCTGCTCGTTAAGAGGAACGGGTGCTTCGATAACGACGCGCTGCGGAATCCCGATCTTCGTCGCGAAGGCCGCGATGTGGTGAGACAGGTTTTCATCCAGACGGATGAAGATCACGCCGCGAGACGCCTCTCGAACTGGAGTGCTTGGCGCGCCGCGTCCACGGTCACGTCGAACCAGTCAGCGGCCTCCTGCAACCCCTCATCTTCTGCCGTCGCGGCGAGTGCGGCGGTCTCAACCACACGCTTGCCGGGCTCGAACACGACTGGACGGCCGAACGCGAGACGCGGGTCGACCCTCACCAGGGGCGCTTCGTTGGGATCAGGCAGGAAGTAGCGCGCTTTGCCAGCCTCGAAGACTATTCGTCCGACGAGGGCAGGCTTCATGAGGTCGTTGTGCGCGTAGACTTCGTTCGCCAAGTTCACGAGACGCCCGTCATCTGTGAGTTCGAGCAAGCGGAAGCCGTCTGTTACTAACTTACGGTCGGAGGCAAGCGGATGAAGGTGGCCAGTCGACCTCCTCAGGCCGTCCATGATTTCTCGAAGTCTCGCGGGATCGACGCCTTCTTCGAGGAAGTGCGCGATCGCTCGAGCCTCCACGAAGGCATCGAACGAGAGAATGAGGCTACCGTTGATAGGCTCGTAGTCAGGGTGAATGAGCGGACGCTCGCCCCGAAGCCAAGCCCCGAGAGTTCTTGGTGGGATGCCAAGCAGGCGGCCGACGTCCTCGGTCGTGAACCCGCCGGCCACCCCGATGTCTCGCCAGTCGCGGAGCTTGTTCACTGATCGTCTCCAATCCTGCAACGGTACTACCACAATTCCCAGCGTCAGCATTCGGCACGCGGCCGCCATTTTCGGACGCAGGTAGTCACGGAGCCGGCCGTTGAACTCGAGGGGGCTACCTCAAAGGAGGTGGCCATGAGCCAACCCGACCTCTTCCGAACACCCAAGAGACCCTGGAACGCTGGACGCATCATCGGCCCGAAGGCGCCGCTGAAGTCGAAGCACATTTGGTCGATCCGGCAGCAACTGAAGACGAGCGGGAGGTGCCGCGACCTGGCGATGTTCAACTGCGCCATCGACGCGAAGCTCCGCGCTTGCGACCTCGTGCGCCTCACCGTGAGCGACGTGGCGCCCGGCGGCGTCCTCCGAACGCGCTCGACGGTGATTCAGCAGAAGACGGGAAGGCCCGTTCCGTTCGAGATCACCGAACCAACACGCGAGGCATTGGCGGCGTGGTTGGCCTTACGCGGGCGACGGCCGGATGATTGGCTGTTTCCGAGCCGCAGCCGCAGGGGCGACCACATCACAACGCGGCAGTACGCGCGTCTCGTAGATCGCTGGGTTCAGCTGGTTGATCTCGAACCCGGGGCTTACGGCACGCACAGCCTACGCCGGACGAAGGTCGCGCTGGTGTACAAGAAGACCGGTAATCTCCGAGCCTGCCAACTCCTGCTAGGCCACCGGAAGCTAGAGAGCACCGTCCGCTATCTCGGTATCGAGGTGGACGACGCCTTGGCCCTGTCCGAGCAGCTCGAAATCTAACGCCACCGGCAGGTCCGCTCAGCGGACCTGCCATCGTTGGCATGACTGGAGGGCGGAAGTTGCGCCGGCGGCGAGGTTTCGTAAGCTCTCAGCGGATCGCGCGAGACGCAGTTTGGATCTGGATCAAATCTCGATGCGGGAGTTTGTGACGGTCGCTGCAGGGGTGCCGCGGTTCCGCGCCAAGCTGATGCCCACCATCACGCTGCGGTCGGAGCTTCATACTCAATCTTCGCGAGAGGTTGGGGCGCTCTTCCTCGCTGACGACGCCGACACATTCGTCCTGCACAACCGTTGGGTGGGAGGCGATGTTTGGAGCGAACAGCTGGGCGGCTACACGGACCCGATCTGAGAGACCGTGATCCTTCGGTCCACCGCAGCCACGTTTAAGGACATCGGGGCGGGACCTCAGAGCACGGGTCGCCTTGAATGGTCCGGCGGTAGTATCGCCTGGAACACTGCCGCCATCGAAGTTCTGGCGGAAGGGCCGCAGCCCGTCACCTTGGCAGTCGCGGGTGCGCTCGTCTACACGACGAGCAGCGGCGGCACTCCATACGAGTTCTTGGTTGAGCTGGACCTCCCAACCGTCGCTGACAAGTGGCAACTGAAACGCTCCCCGATGGGCCCTTCCAGTTTTACGCTCGCCCGCATTGAGGCGACGATGCAAGGAGCGGCTTAGGCTACGCCGGCCACCCCCTGTTAAGGCGCGCCTT